>Ga0233437_1000052_pt1 | contig 282999 bp, 264 predicted proteins | sample SI_122_August201_FD_182714 | JGI IMG/M metagenome (GOLD analysis project Ga0233437, IMG submission 182714) | Seawater microbial communities from Saanich Inlet, British Columbia, Canada - SI_122_August2016_200_MG | ecosystem: Environmental > Aquatic > Marine > Inlet | place: Canada: British...
GGGTGGGGAACATTGGTAAACGCATCAAGAGAAAATGGAGTCTATTCCACCTAATGAAAAGCCCTAGTTAATGGTTTAATGGGATTGGTTGTTTATAAGTATCGGAGATACTGTATCCTATAATAAAGTTTATATAGGCTGAATAATTCTCCCCTATAAATGGAATACAAAGAATTATTGAAAAAAGCAAGAGAACAGTTGCCTAAATCTGTTTTTGAGAAAGAAAGGTTTGAAATCCCTAATGTGAAGGGGCATATACAGGGCAATAAGACTATCTTGAGTAATTTTCTTCAAATCGCAGATATTTTAAGGCGAAAACCTGATCATTTATTGAAATATATTTTAAAAGAGCTTGCAACACCTGGTGAGATAAAGAAAAGTGGTTCTGTTATGATAGGTACCAAGGTGGGAGCTTCTAGAATCAATGAAAAAATAAGACAATATGCAAATGAATTTGTTCTTTGTGGGGAATGTGGCAAGCCAGACACAAAGATAGAAAAGGAAGATAAATTTACTTTTTTAAAATGTCATGCGTGTGGAGCAAAACATCCAATAAAATCAAGAGTATAGAATGATAGTTAAGATACATAAAACACCAGATAAAAGAAAAGTAGTAGCTATATGTGATAATGAGTTGATTGGGCAGAAATTTGAAGAAGGAAAATTACAGCTTGATCTGAGTTCTGATTTTTATAAAGGCGAGGACAAAAGTGAAGAAGAAGTTCTTGAATTGATTAAAGGTTCTTATATAATAAATGTTGTTGGTGAAAAAAGCATAGGTTTTTGTTTGAAATTAAAGATTTTGAATGAAACTGATATTATAAAAATAAAAAATATTCCTCATGCACAAGCTGTTATGGGCTAAACTATGTGAACCATTGACCTAAAGCTATCTGTTTTTCCTTTTCTTTGCCAAATATTCCTTCTACCCTTCTTTTTGTGAGTTCTAGGCTTTGTTTTAAGTAAGGGGGGAGATCATATTTAACAGCCAGGCTTATTGCAGGCTCTAAATATTTTACAATAGATCCTTCTGAAATAGTAAAAAGAATTTTGCCATTGCATTGGGTACATTTTCCTATCAAGGGGGGTCTTCGATATTTTTGATTGCAACTAACACACCTAAATACCTGCTGAGAGAATTTTCTTAAATTTCCTTTGGTATCCCTTATAAAATGTTTTTCTATAACTAGCCTTGCTACATCTGAAGTATCAACAGCCCTAATCTTTTCTGCTAAATTCATTTGTCCTTTTAATTTTTCCTGCATAGAAGGGAGGGTTTTATATGCAGAACATCTAGCACCATGATTTATGTTCTCTACATCATGAGTAAACATCATGCCCTCATACTGGCCTTCAGTATTTAGCCTTTTACCCAACTGATCTATTTCTACGTCCCATGGCTGCTTATACTGCAAACATGCTTCATAAAATTCAAGAGGATATTTTTTACCTACATCTATATCGAAAACCATATCGTCAACTTCTGAAGGTATTAAAGTGGAAGTTAAAACCAAGGGCGCATCTTGAGTGGCACCGCGGCTATTCGGGAGAAATTGTCTAGAAAAATTCAATAACATATCCATTATTAATGTTACAGATGCTTCGTCACCATCGCAATCTCTTCTGGTTGCTGCATGAATTAATGGATGTGCATAAAAACCCTGTGTTTTGGAAAATCCAATTATTCTTGCAGTTATTGCTGCAGAAGTATGAGGTGCTAATGCAACAACAAGCTTCCCTGCTAAATCTATAGGAGATTTTAAATTGTAAAATGGCTTAAGTCCATAAAGTTTTACTAGTAGTTCATCAATAAAATTAGCTGATCTAAATAAAATTTGGTCTGCCCCTTCCTCCGGGGCCCCATCACACGAAGGCAGAATGATGTCCTGAGGTTTTAATTCTAAAACTTGGTTTGTGTCTGTAAGTTCTTTTCCATGGATGTCTTTTTCATAACCTAGTTCTTTTAATTTCTCTATGCTTGTTTGTATTTCTTTTGATTTAAAGTGGGTGATTGCTAATTGAGTCATATCATACCTTGTTGTGCCATCTTTATTCACATATATACTGTGTTTTGCCCTTAATATTCCTTTTGCAATGTGTTCGGGAATGTGATCTTTATTGGAGGTACCCCTAACCCCCTTAATTAAGTCAGGTAATGTTTTTTCCTTTATGTTTGTTTTTATCTTTTGGATTAAGGCATTTATGTCTATAGTCTTTTTGCTGTATCCCTTTGTGGGTCCATGCTGACATTCGTTTTTTTCTATAACTCCACAGGTACTGCAAAAATATAATTTTTTTGTTTTTTTGTTGCAGGTTTCACAAATATTAAATGGCGTTTCTTTGTTGCAAATTTCGCAAATGCGTAAGGGAAACTCTGCAGTTATTTTTCCTGATTCCATTGCTGCTTGAAAACATCTTAATTTTCCCCCTTCTTCCCCTATAGGGAATAATACATGGGGTGATCCTGCCAGTTTTCGTATCTTTGCTTTTTCTGGCCTACCCATACGTGCACCTATAAAATAACCTGATTTGTCTCGAAGTTTTATGGGTGAAATTAAATTAATTATTTCAACGTTAGTTTTTTCTTGGTTTTTATTTATTGTCTCTTTTAATTCAGTTAATTCTTTTTTTTCAATTAAATTGAACATTTCTACAAGAATTAATGCATTGTCTTTTTCAATTAATATGTATTCGTTATTAATAACTCTATGGGGCAGACCAATCAATTCTAGGCTTCTTTTTTTCTCCTGGTCAAGAGGCAGTATTATTTTTTGAATTTTGTTGTCTTCGGTCATTATTTTTGATTTTTCTAACCAGGAAGTTAAGTTTAGAAGGTCTTTGGAAGAAATAAGATTCCAATGAAATGTATAATATGGGTAAAGAGGTACACCTAATTTTTTAGATAATTGAACAGATGCTAAAGCAGTAAGTTTCTGTTTAAGTGGTTCTTTGAGTAATAAATCTAGCGCTTCTACCGATATATTAGTAAGATTTGAAAGTTTGTCTAAATCAATTGTCCCAAATGTATCGACGGTGGCTTTTTCCACTTCCTGGACCCACCATTCTTCGCAATAGCCTGCAGGAATCAAGGGATGAGCACGATTAAAGAAATCACCATAACTAAATAGGATGTCTCCAAGGAAAAGAATTTCTTTTGTTTCTTTTACAAGTTTTTTTGCCTCACTTTCGGTTTCTATCCTTATCACGTCTCCGTTGTTTAATTTTACTATTGGCCCCTCTATAGAATCACAACAAGATAAAGATGCTGCTTTTCCAGGACGTTCTACTTTTAATTGTGTCCCTATTGCTATATACCCATTTAGGGTGTGTGTCAATGCTGGATGTATGGATGCAGAAGAATATCCTGATGTTCTTGATCTGCCATATCTTAAACGAAAGCCCCCTGCCCTTAATGGGTGCGTTAAAACAGGACGTCCTGCAACAAGGTCTTCTATGTAGGTGTAGACAGGAGAAACTTTTCCTGTTTCTTTTGTGCTGCTTTTTGATTTTACCTTTTTTTGTAGTTTAATAAATTCTTCAAGAAAAAGCCATTCTTCTAAATGCATATCTTTGCCCCATTTACTGAGTTGTTTCCATAATTTTGGGGCTTTTTGCGCTATTCCTTCACCAATAACAAGACAAGGGCCAGACCTTATTCTATTTGTTTCTATTCTTTTCAAATCTTTATATTGAGAAACTTCTATTTTTTCGGAGGGGTCTCCTGATATCTGAACGGGGATGTTTTTTATTAAAAATGCAATCTCTTTCCTGCTCGGAAGGTATTGTAGATTAGTGACTCTTTCATGATAATCATAAAGTTCTGTAACCATTCTGTTTATCTCGTCTTCTGTTGGATCGTATGGTGCATAACCCATTTGTTTCCTTACATAATCTGAAACTATTGTAGAAACTGCTGCAGCTGTACCTCCTGCAGATCTTATTGGACCAGAGAACATCAGACAAAAATATTCCTTGTTGTCTTTTGTTGATTTAAGCTTTAGTTCAACAAATCCTTCCAAGGGAGAAGCTACTATGCCTAGTGTTAGGTAAGCTATTCCCACTCTGATTCCTGTTTCCATTGCTTTTAGTTTGCTTGCAAATTTGCAAATTTTTTCCTGAGCAACTTCCAAAGAAATTGTTAAAGCAACCCTCCAATCTAATTCTCCAAATTTAGTTTCGAGTTCTTTTATTCTTTTGGAAAGTCCAGAGTTTTGTATTTGCGGCATGACTGTTGAAATTAAGCCCTCTACTCTTTCTGCCATATTCTTTGCTAAAGGGACAGGAACTGTGTCTTCAGGGTCATAGCCTTTAATTCTTGCTTTTTTTGCTATAACATATGCTAATTTAACCTTTTTGTCTATTTCTTGAAAATATTTTTTCATTTCTTTACTGGTTACGGGTTCCATTTTTGTTTAAATGAATTTTAATATTTTTATTTCTCTGGTTTTTAAATTTACCATTGGCACTCTTCCTGGCTCAGGATTGTGGCCTACCTTTTCCTGGAATGAGGTTTTAGACTGCCAGCAAGAGCCACTTATTAATGTAACATTCTTGTAATTTGCAGCTATAGATTTATGTATGTGGCCAGTTATAAAGAAATCGGGTATTTTAGTCATGGTCAAGGGATCTTGAGTTGTATCAGGTATGTATAATGTAGAGGTATGTGTTGGAGCCAAATGCCTTCTCTTCAAGAGAAATTTCATAATAAGATCTGCCCGATTATAACCTCCGTTGTTCCTTATTGAATCGACATTTGCAACATAATAATCAAAAGAATATCCATGATAAAGTAATACATCAAATCCAGAGAATGTTTCTGATGAGTGTATGTTTATTAGTGAGGGGTTAGATAAAGAAATTACATTTGGTAACTCATATATTGCTTTTGCAAAATCCTTGTATAGAGGTGGTTGCGGTTCGGCTATACGCATTGCGTCGTGATTGCCAGGGCAGATAATTAAATGAATTTTGGAAGGTATTTGACTTAATAACCTGGCACATTCTTCATATTGGGCATATACGTCCTTGATTAGAAGTTCCTTGTCCTGGTTGGGAAAGATACCACAACCATCTATTAAATCCCCTGCTATGAAAATATATTGTACTTTTGAAGCTATTTCTTTTTGTTTTTCATTTCCTACCTGTTGATTTATCCACTTTATAAATTTATTAAATGCTTCAGGTAGAAAATTGTTTGAACCCACGTGCAAATCAGAAAGAAATATGGCATATGCTTCGTCTGGACTTTTTTTAAGTTCTTTTTGAGTCACTTCTGGCCAAAAAACCTGGTTTGCGAATACGATGTTTTGACCGTTAACTCCATTGATGCCCAGTATTTCATCCAATACAATTGATTCTGCTTCTCTAAACATTTCGGGTTTGTTTTTATTGATTAGGACGTTTATTGTGCCAGTTGGATCCTCTAAAGTTAAAATTAAGTTTTGGTTTTTGGTTAATTTTTTACTGCTAACAAAACCTATTAAAGATACTTGTTCCCGGTCCCTTTTATTGTTTATCCTGTTTATAGTAGTTATATTTTTTAAGTCTGGTCTGCCCATAAGAACTTTTTCTAATAGCTTATACCTTATATTAAAATGTTGTACAAAATCCTGCACCCCTCTCTTTTTTGAATCCTCACTGTAAGAATGAATTACTTTTACTTTTTCCTGCTTGATTTCTTCTTTTTTGGTATAAAGGAAATTTATGAATTGGCCGTATGCCTTACTTTCTTTTCCCTTTTCTAATGTGGCTTTTGATTTTTCCAAATCCAGCCAATTGATATCTAGGTGGTTTAGGGTTTTGAGTGCTTCGTTCATATCTTTATTTAGAAACATAAAGTTGTCTGATTTTGTTTTTGTAGTTATTGCAACATAAATTTTTTCTAAATCATCTAGACTTAGTGTATCTAATATATCTGAACTTAAAAGAATTTCTTTTTTAAGGAAAAAGTCTACTACCTTCTTTTTCTGTATCGATGTTTGCTCCATTTTGTAGGTTAGAAAAGCTAGTCTTAGTTTGACTAAGATAGGGATAGCCCTTCCTCTAATATTTTTTTTGTTTTTTGTAGGATTGCCAAAGGAATTGAAACAGAGATTTCTCTGGTTCTCCCATGGCGCCCCTTAGATATAACTTTGGCGTTAATTGCACCCAACATGTCCAGTTCTGCAATGATATCAGATATTCTCCTTTGGGTTAATGGCCTCAATCCTGTTCTGGAAGATATGGTTTTGTAAATTTCATATATGTCTCCAGTAAATATATTTTCCTTTCTTTGATTATGTAAAGATAGTATGGCATAAAGTGTTGCCTGAGATTGTTTTGGTTGATGAATTATTGCTTCCAGGATACTGTCCTTCTCTATTTTTTCTTCTGCTTCATCTATGTGCTGTATTTTTACTTTTTGAAGGTTATTTCTTTCTGCTATTTCTCCTGCAACCCTTAAAAGTTCTAAAGCACGTCTTGCATCTCCATGTTCTCTTGCAGCATAAGCTGCACATTTTTCTATGACTCCTTCTTCGATTGTGTTTTCTTTAAATGCTTCATTTGATCTTTGTTTTAATATCTCGCTGATTTGGGGGGCATTATAAGGTGGGAAGACTATTTCTTCTTCTGATAAAGAGGATCTAACTCGTGGATCTATGTGATCTATGAATATTAAGTCATTGGATATACCTACTATTGCTATTTGTGCGTTTTTTAAATCTTCATTTATCCTAATTAAATTATAAAGTATTTCATCTCCTGTTTTTTTTACTAATTGATCTATTTCGTCCAATACTAATAAAACGAGTTGTTGTTTATCATCAACCACATTAAAAAATGATTTATATACTTCATCTGTAGGTAAACCCGTTGCAGCTATTTCTTTGCCAAATTCCCTAGTTAATTGTGCTATGAGCCGATATTCTGTATCTGCTACTTTTTTTAGTTTACAGTTAAGATATATGGTTTTGAAGGGTATATTTTTCTGTTGAGATATATTAGATAAGTTATTGGTTATGTGTTTTATTGTTAATGTTTTACCTGTTCCAGGTTTTCCGTAAATAAATAAGTTAGATGGTTTTTCTAATTTTAAGCATGGTGCGAGGATGTTTGCTACCTTGCCTATCTCTATTTCCCTATGTGGTATTGTTTCTGGTGTATAAGAGCTTTGTAATGCTCGTTTATTGGAAAATAAGCTTTCTTTAGTGAGGAAGTCCTCAAAGAAGTTAGATAGGCTTTCCTTTTTCATATATTTCCATAGGAAACAGAGGTATATAAATGTTATTGTGTGCTTTTTTAGTAGTTATTTTTGGTTTTTTGTTATAATTTAGTTGTTGATGGGTCCCCTTGGTTTCATGTGGAAGTTTGTTTTTAAAGTTGTGGTGTTTTTTGATTTTTTGGTTTTTTTGTCTTTCTTTTCTTTTCTATATGGAAAATAATATTATATATTATATATATTATATTATATATAATATAAATATATATAATACAATATAATAAAGAAAAAAGAAATCATAAAAGTATAGTAAAGAGTACAAAAAAGGAAGAATGTATGACCACACAAACAGAATCGATATTTCCACAGGAAACAGAAGGGTAGTGATCAATCGATTATGGTATCTGTACGATTTAGAATAAATATTGAAAATATATCGATTGGGTAAGATATTACCATAAAAACAAAAAGATTATATAATTTCGAAGGCTCCATATATATATTATGGAAGGTAAAAGGGTAGATATTAAAACAGGATTCGTTTGTAATAATAATTGTAGGTTTTGTGTACAAGCAGATAATAAATGTAAAGGTAATCGTAGTTTTGAAGATATAAGGGGGGATTTGATAGATTCAAGGAAACGATGTACTGGTGTGGTTTTTACTGGTGGAGAAGTTACTATTAGAAATGATTTTTTTGATTTGATTAAAATAGCTAAGGGACTTGATTATACGGAAATACAAATACAAACTAATGGGCGGATGTTTGCATCATTAGATTTTTGTAAAAAAACAATAGAATCTGGGGCAAATGTTTTTGGTTTGGCATTGCATGGATATTGTGCAGAACAGCATGATAATCTTACCAAGGCAAAATATAGTTTTAAACAAACAGTAAATGGTATAATTAATCTTAGGAAAATGGGGCAAATAGTTGCTACAAATACCGTTGTTGTAAAACCTAATTATTTAGATTGTTCTAAAATAGCCCAACTATTAGTTAAATTAAATGTAAACCAATTCCAATTTGCTTTTGTTCATCCAATGGGGGCCGCAGGAGATAATTTTAAAGATGTTGTTCCGATGATGAGTGTGGCTGCACCTTTTATTCATAGGGGATTGGATGTAGGGATTGGGGCAAGAATAAAATGTGTGGTAGAAGCCATGCCATATTGTCTCATGAAAGGTTATGAATCATATATTGTGGAGAGTAGGATACCTGAAACAGAAATAAGGGGTTTGAAACATCAAAACATTGATGATTTTTTAAAACAAAAGCAAATTTATGGGAAATCGAAGTTCTCGCAATGTGAAGTATGTAATCAAGATAAATTTTGTGAGGGGCCCTGGAAGGAGTATTCAGAGAAAATGGGGTTTTCTGAATTTAAAGCATTAAAATAATAAAATGGTACACAAAAAAACATTATATCTAGTAGTTACTGAAAAATGTAATTTATCATGTGATTATTGTCTTTATAAAAAAAAAGATACAATTATTTCTCTAGATACTGCTATGAAGGGGGTTGGTCTTTTTTTGGATTTTAATAGGGATGAAAAAATCACGAAAGAAATATACTTATTTGGTGGTGAGCCATTACTCTACCCATCACTTACAAAAAAAATATTATTGGAAATGTGTACAAAATATCCAGATTTGATAAATAAGGGGGTATTAAAAATTAAAATTCTGACTAATGGTGCATTATTAAACCGAAATTTCTATGATTTTATGATTAAGTTAACAAACCAATTCACCTCTCCATTTTTAGAATTTACAATAAGTTTTGACGGTTCTATAAAAACTCAGGACTTACATCGTGGATGTGGGGAAAATATTGCTTATAAAATAAGGCAAATTGTTGGGTATGGGGAAAATACAAGTGGAACAAAATTGATTTTGGGTATTGCATGGACCCTTACCCCAGATGGGCTAAATTCTTTTTACTCAGATTTTTTGTTTTTATTTGAAAAATTAAAAATACAGAATTCTTTTTCTTATTTAGGAATTAGACTTGCAGATTTATCGAGGGATTTGAATGTTCGTGGGTGGATTGAGGGGGACATCCCATTTATTCAAGAAGGAACCAACAAAATAATGGATTATTATATTAAAAATCTTCTGAATAACAACTTAGTTATACATCCAATTAATTTAATTCATGATTTGAAACAAAAAGATATACAAAAAATTCATGACGAGTATAATTGCATAAATATCTTTAATGAAAGGTGTGATTTGGGAGAAAACATTACTTTGCTTCCAGATGGTAGAATTACTGCATGCTGTATTGGGCGTTTTTTAGATCCTATTTTTTATGAGAATAATCCCCTGGTACTATGTGACGTTAATAAGGAAAATTTTGAAAAAACATTTAGGGTGAATGTGGGGAAAGTAGGTCATCTCAATATCCATTCTTCAATAGAGGGCAAAAACGTTACAGAAGGAGGTTATGGTGATATTTTAAAATGTTCAAATAAGATGTGTTTTTTATTATTCAAGAAAAAAGAGATATCTATAAAAAATGAAGTTGAGAGGGCATATTTAAATATAATCTCTGGTGCGTTAAAATGAAAATCACTTTTGAATTCATATTAACTAAGAAATGCAGTCTTGTATGTAATTATTGTTTTGAAAAAGGGAGCCCCTTATCGAAAATGGAAGACACCCCCGTGAGTAAAGATAATATTTTTGATTTTGTGAAAAATATTTTAAGTATGTATATTCCAAATGAAGTAGATATTATTTTTTCTGGGGGGGAGCCCCTAATCAAATTTGATTTAATCAAAGAGATTATTGATTTTTTCTATAAAACATACCCCACAATAAAAACAAAACCCCTGCTGTTGACTAATGGGGTTTTATTAGACTATAATAAAATTGATTATTTAAATAAAAATGATGTAAGGGTTAAATTGAGTATTGATGGGGGAGAGGGAATCAATGATTCAAATAGAAAATTTAAAAATAGTGAAGAAAGCGTATATCATAATTTATTAAATAAAATTGATTCAATTAGGCAATTAGGGGTTGTAATGGTAGTTTTACCAAAAACCTCCCCTTCATTATACCGCTCTTTTAGTAATTTATATTTTTTGGGGGCAAAAAGGTTTTATCTTAATTTTGAGGTTGTTTTTTCTGAATGGTCTCCTGAAGATTATTTTGTTTTGAAAGAACAACTAAGAAAAATAAGCAATTTTTATCTAAAGAAAAAAACCAATTTGTTTATTAATCATCTTGAAAAAAGGCCAGGTACAAATAAAAATCCCTGTCAAGGTAGTTTTTCACAAAATATTAGATTTGTGTTAATGCCTAATGGTGAGGTTTTACCTTGTTTAGCAGGGATAATGCCTTCTTCTTCTGAAATTTATAATTCTCTGAAATATGGTAAAGTGGGAGATTTGAAAAATGCAGCATTACAGGATATTATCAATAGGAAGAAAGAAATATTGGAGTTTGCAGGACAATTTGAGTCTTATATTTGTTATAAAAAGGGCGCCTATGAAAATCTAATAAAAATAAATAATTTGTTGGGGGAGGAGTATGGATATGTCAAATCAGGAAAGAATATTTAATTATTTTAATCATATAAATGTCGTTTTAACCAAAAAATGTAATTTAGATTGTAATTTTTGTAGGGTTTCAAAGAACAAATTAAGTTTGAGTTCAGTAAATATAATGTCTTTTTTAAGTGACTATCAAAAGGCTTATTCTTTGAAAATATTAAAATTTCTCGGAGGGGAACCATTATTAGAATGGGAATTACTTGTTGATATTTTGAATACATATAGTGGCAAGGTTGTTTTTGAAGTTAATACCAATGGGCATTTGCTTGATAAACAGAAGATGAAATTTCTTAATGAAATATCGAATTGTATTACAGTTATCAGTTTTGATTATGAAAAATGGCAAATAGAACAGTTTTTGCAGAAACTTAGGTGTTTAGGTGAGAATAACACTAAAAATATTCATATTAATATATTGGTTGCTCCAGATCATATTAAAAAATTAAGTAAAGAAATTAATTTATTGTTTAAATTGGATGTAGGGGGTTTTAGATTTATTCCTGTTTTTTATAAAAACTGGAGTTTGGAAAACTTTAATAAATTACGTGTTTTTTTGAAGAAGCTTTCAATTTTACAGAAGAATGGAATTAAAATTGAGAATCGAGCCTTTGCATATGATAATAATTTTTTGATGAATAATCAATTAACTGTAGATTCAGATGGTTCTGTTTATTTTTTTGATTCCATATTGTTGGATTTTTTTGATTCCACAAAAAACGAATTTAAGATTACTAATATCGACGAGCGGGATTGTTTTGAAAAAATGAATAATGTGGTTGGGAATTATGATATTGTTTTAGGTAAGCTTGATTTATTGAAAAAAAAGATGTCTCTTAATATCAATTCACAATTTATTCAAACAAATACATTACTATATCAATTATTTAGGAAATATTTGGATAATTGATTAATGGGTTTTTGGATTATCCTTTGATTAAATCAATATTGGCGTATTTTTTAGATAAAGTTTCTACGTGCTCTTCTGCTTTTTTAATGTCTTTTTGAGAGAAGGTTTTGTTGGATATAATGTTAAAGGGTGGCAAGGGGTTGTATTTTAAATCCCACTTTTTGGTGTTTTTATATAGCTCTGTTCCTGGCAGAACATTGAGATTAAGTACACATATGTGGTTTGGATTAACTTCATGTATTAAATAATTTAAAGATTCTTTAAATGAATTTACGTTATCCCCTGGTAACCCTAAAATTAAATCACAGGTAACTTTAATATCTACTTTCTCTAATTTTTTTATATTATTTTTAAAATTTTCTTTGTTTAGAGTTCTTTTAATTGTATTTAAGCATTTTTTGGATGTGGTTTGGGGTCCAGTTTCTATCCCTCTAACTTTCAATAACTTAAGTAGGTTTATTCCTTCTTCATCAAGGGTGTTTGCGTCTATTTCAACAAAGAGGTCAAAATCAGGAAGTTTATTTTTGATTTTTAAAATTTCTTTCAAAAAGTCATTGTTTCTATTAAAAATAGAATCAGAAAAACTTACTGATTTGTTTGGTGAGTTTTCCACTATATTTTTTAAATCATCATTTATCCGATTTAAGCTAAAACTTCTGAAATGCCCATTTGAACATTCCTTACAATAAATGCAATTATATTTGCATCCCCTTGAGCTGCTATACATGAATTTTTTTTGGAAAGGAAAATTTAATTCTTTTTTAAAGGGAGAGTTTAAGTCATCTAATCTTTTTAATACTGGTCTTTCTGAATTATGGATTATTTTATTCTTTATCCTGTAGCTTATGCCCAATATGTTATTTAACTTTTTCTTTTGTAATAGTTTTTTTAATGTTATTTCTCCTTCTCCTTTTATTAGTATGTCAATAGATGGATTATTTTGTAACATCTTTTCTGGACTGTTTACAGATGGACCACCTGCATAGACTATCGGTTCTTTTTTTTGATTTTTGATTTTTGAGATTATATATTTTAATTTTATTTCATTCCATAAATACATAGAAAAGCAGATAATGTCTAAATTTCGTTGTTTTAAATCTTTGATAATTTTTTCAGGCTCTAGTTTTAGAGAATATTCTATTATTTCTATGTTGTTTGGATCGACAATTGGCAGAATATTTGCGTAAAGATAATATAAAGATAGGCTAACCCAATCTGGATTATTAATTCCTACTAAACCTATTCTCATTGTTCTAAAGCAAGGATACTACACACATTTGTGTGTAGGGGAATTGCGTAACACGAACCTTGCTTTCCTCCGTAAAGTTTTTCTACCATTTTGATTATAAAATGAGTGCGCAGCGAAAAATCGGCGCACTCAACGAATTTTTGCTATTTTCGTTAGTGTGAATTTTCGCTCGCGCGGAGGCGAACGAAAATGGAATTTGTTGAAATTGAGTTAAGGCATGACAACCATAAGGTTGGCATAAACTTCTGGCATATGAATTGGCAAACAAAATATCGCTACAATATGTTTGCTAAGTTCAAATACAAAAACCTTTGCGAAGCTTCAATTCGCAAAGCAGCTAAAAGACATAACATCCAGATTCATGTTCTTCGTGTTATGCCTGATCATTTACATACTTTACTTACATTGCCAAAGGGTATGAGTGATGTTAAAGCCTTACAACTTCTTAAAGGTTGCTCATCTCACTCTTTTTTCAAGAACCATCCTAAAGCTCGCTTAAGATATCCTCGAGGACACCTTTGGAGCAGAGGCGGTTCTGCCGTAACAGTTGGCTATAACCAAATCTCTGACACTGTGAAATACATTTTGGAACAAGCTAAGCACCATGGTTTAGCTTGCTAGTTGGATACTGTGGACTTTAGTCCACAGAGGAGGTCATTTTATTTTTTATAATAATCTATGCAGAATTTTTTGTTCCCTGTAATTATTGTTTTGCATGTCCCTTCACTTTTTATATCAAAAATCAATTCTTCGTTTTCTATTTCTGAACACAAATCTGGATTATTATGTATTAAAGCAGACCAAAAATATAATGAATTTTTATCTTCTTTAGGTGCATTTTTAATGTTTTGGGGGCTATTTATAAAATCTATTAACTGACAATTTTGATTTTCAGAACCTAACGATTCCAAACAGGAATCTTTGTCTAAATTTAATAAAATTTCACATTGTGTCGGGTTAGAAAAAGTATTACATTTATCTATATCTTTGTTTTTTATTATGCTGATTAAAGTGAGTGTTTGTTCACAAATTCGAATGTCTTCTATATTAGAGAAGAAACCATCACATTTATTGGTTTCATATATCAAACAATAATCTTCATAAGGAATAGGTTCTTGTGGAGGAGGTAGGGTTTTTGGTTGTGTTTGAGTTGGTTCGGTTAGGAAAATAACTAGAAAATAAATCAAGGGCAAGATAATGATGATTGCAATCAATGATAACCAAATTTTTTTCAAATTTATCACCAACCTGAGCAGTGAGAACAACTGCTATGATTGTCATGTACATCGTTGTGACTATTATCATGGTTTTCAATACAATGATTGTGGGTCCCTTTAGCTGTATCTGATTCATAGTTCAGATTTAGTGTGTTGCTGTGTGCTGAGCCATCAACCGGTGCTACAACCCCTGGACAATTAGGGTCGTATAGATTGCTATGAACGTTGGCATGACCAGCAACAACCAAATTACTAGCCGCAATTGTTGCTATTAATGTACCCACCGTTATAATTGCTTTTTTAGAAATTTTACCTTCTTCTTTTGTTAAGAATGCAGTTATCTTTTTTTTCAATTTAGGCAATTTAGACATTTTGGTTCCCTTTAATTAATTAATGTCATTATTATTTATAAACCTTTCTCTAACGACCCAGTCAAATTGTTCTTTAAAAATTTTACATCTTCCTGTTTGAGTTATTTTTCCTATAACGTTTCCTTGTTCTGCATAATTACATACTGGGCATATTCCACAATAGGGTTTATACACGCAATCATTACATATATATTGGTCGTTTATAGAAGCAGATATAGTTGCACATGCATTATTAGATGTAACAACCCCCTTATATTTATCTGTTTTTACGTTTCCTAATAAAAATAGATCTTCTTCAATCATTCTTGCTTCATCACATGTGTAAATTTCACCATTATAGTTATAGGTTAATTGGCCAATTGCAGCACCACATGGGCTTCTCAAATCAAGATAACAGGGGTCTGTTTCATTTTTTATTTTACTAACCATTATAGATGCCATCCTTTCATTTATCTTTCCCCCTTGTTTTTTTAGTTCTTCTATATGGTTTATTGCTTGTTTCCAGAAAGAAAGGTACTCTTTTATAGAATAACCTATATTATTCCATCTTTTTTTTGCAATACCTAATTTATTTAAGAATCGTAAATGTACGCTATTTAATCCTAATTTGATATATTCATCTACAATTTCTTTTGGATAAGATAAGCTTTTTTTTGTTAATGTTACCAAAGCACCCATGCTTTTATTTCGAATATTTTTATTTTTATATGTTTCATTGAATTTTTTAATCCATTTAATGACTTGTTCATAATTGCTTCCATCTAAATATTGCCTGTTATAGTCATGAAGCTCTTTTGGCCCATCCAAAGAAGTACATGCCCCTACTTTATGTTCAATCAAATAATTCATTTTTTCTTCATCCATTTTAGTTAGATTAGTTACAATTGTTATCATCAGGTTTTTTTTTGCTTGCTTGTTTTTTTCTTTTGCGTATTCTATAATGTATTTGACAATATCCCAATTTAATAGGGGTTCTCCACCTTGAAATTCTATTGTTATTCTGTTACTGGGACTTTCAAAAATAAAATCTACTGTTTTTTTGGCTGTTTCTTTATCCATATCATATTTTTTTTCATTTCCTGATTTGGAGCTTGCATGACAGTAGATACATTTCATATTACATCTTAATGTAACTACAATAATATGCAGAGAGGCTCCTGAGAACAAGAAATTATTTCTGTTTTTTGTTAATCTTATGGTTTCATTTATATTATTTTTATTAAGGATTATTTCTTTTTCTTCTAATTTTTCTTTTAATTCACTATCTATATTGTTTTGTTTTAGTTTTTTGAATTCTTCTTCAGAAAGAACGCAATAGCTGCCATGATCTGTAGTTATAAAGTATCTATTTTTAAATTTTTTAAATCTATAATTATTAATGATATAATCCATTTTAAACCATTATTTTATTTTTCATTAAGCCAAGCACATAATTGCAGAATTCTTGTTTTATGTTTTTATTTTCTTCTTTGAGTTGTAGTTCAACTTCCATGTCTTCGTTTAGAATTTTTCCTTTACAAACCCCTTCAAAATCATTTAATGCTTCTTCAATTGCTTGTTTATTATAAAAATCCTTATTCAGTTTTATTTTCATTTTCTTTACCTTTCTTTTTATCCTCATATTTTTCTTCCCAAGGGATTGCAATTTCTTTTGGGTTGGTAGGGCAATTCTTGGAATCTATCTCTAGTTCATCTATAATTGCCTTAAATTCTTCATTATCTTGTATAGTGGATGGGTCATTTGTGATTATTGCTCGTTGTAGTAACATTTCCCTTATTTCTTTTGTTTGTTCTGCTCTTTTTTTATAATCTCCATAATTGATAAGTTCATTGAGAAATTCCCCTCCTAATTTTTTAAGATCTTCTTGTTCTTTTGGTTGTAATTGTATAATAATCTCTTTTTTAGGATCCCCATTTAATAAGATGTAAGCCCTGTCTAAAAATACATAAGATGCAGAATAAATTGTTTCTAGGGCATATAAATTCGGATTAACACTTATTATTACAGAGTTATCAGTTATATTCATATTATTCATTCTTATCAATCCCCCACTAAAAGAAAACCATTATCAATATTAAAATGTTTCCATTTGCAATTATTGTTAATATGGTTCCCAAGAATATACACGGCGCAAAAGGGATTGTCTGACTGACTTTGATTTTTTTAATGCCTATTTTTTTGATATCATTAATCTGTTTTTGTGTTAGGCCTTCTGCTTCTTCTTCAAGAAAATCATCTAAATCCAGATGAGATTTTGGTCTTTTTATATAATAGTTTTTTTGATATTTAATTACTTTTATGTTTGTTTGTTTGTTTAGTTCATTCAATTCTTGTTTTGTTATTTTTTCTTTTTTCTTTATACTTTCATCGAGAACCATGCCGGGTTTAAGTTGATTTATTAGTATATTTTTAGTAAGTATCTCCCTTCCAAGTTTAGATAAACTACCACTTAAGAAACTGATAGTTAATCTCCATATAAATATCAGTATTAACATATCAATTAAAAAAGACAGGGAATATATTGATTTGTCTATGACTAATCTTGATAATCCAATTACCATCATGATATATATTGATTTTTTTCTAAACTTTTTTTGAATAATTGTTATAGTAGACATTGTTAGTATAATTTTTAAAGCATAACTGTTGCCTAAACTTATCCAAGTTAGTGCAATTTGCATAATCCAGAAAATAGCAAAGAGATAAAGTATAGAATTTAATAGTTGTTTTGGATGGAAAAATTCTTTAAAAAAACTCATTGATATTTTTTTAAGATGTTCTATTCTTATCTTAAAAAACATTAGAAAAATTATTATTACTAATGAAGGTATGAATATATTACTTAATAATGTAAATGATGGAATCCATTTTTGATAACCGTTTGAATAAACAGATAAAGGTAGAAGGGCAGAGTAAGCGATGAATAGTTTTCCATCGCCTGCCGTCCATATTCTAAAATACCATAATCCAAAGCCAACCATAATAGTGAAGATGAAATTAGTTCCCAGTTCTGCTAAGTATGTAGGGGATATAGTTCCTTTAAGCGAATAAAACATTATTAATACAGCATAGGTTAGAATAACATATACTAGGGCCAAGATAATCCATTTGTTTCTTATTTTTCCAAATTTTATATCTTGATAACTAGTTATAAGTCCTAGTGCAAGGATTGATGGCAGAAAAACATATAGGATATTCATATAATTTGAGGTATTGAACCTTTTTTATATTTCTTTCTATCTTCTTTACTTTGAACAAGCATAAAGTCTTAGAAATATAATTACTAACCCTTTAGTTTTTCATTTCATTCAAAACGTAAAGTTTATATATCTGTTCTTCAAAAATAACTTATATACTTAAATATATATAACTAAGTAAGCTTAGTTAACTAAGTCCAAATGACACGAGTAAATGTTGAAATTGAAGATGAATTGCATAAAAAGGCTAAATTGAATGCTCTTCTTCAGAATAAAACCTTAATTGAGTATATTCATGAAGCTTTAAGGCTAAAGATTAAGGGGGATAATCAGAAGAAATGAGAGTTAGCAATAAATTTAAAATTATCTTATCTTTTATGTTGATCATATTAGTTTTGTTTTCTTTTAGTGTTTATGCTGCAGCGACATGGATTCAGTTATGGGGATATTGCGATGGTTCTTTATGTCCTAGTGATCCAGTATTCCATAAAATATGTAATAGTGTAACTACTTGTAGCAGAACATATGCGCCATCTAATTTTTGTGAGTATGAGGGGAATTATTATTTTGATGGTCAAGCAGGTACATCTAGTGGGTATGCTGAGGCTTCTCCTTTTTTTGCTTTTAATATTGATTGGGATGCTGATTCAAATGACTGCTCTTGTAAGGTGGGTGCAGGAAAATGGAATATTGGGGGGGAAGTCATGTCTGCATCAAATAAATGCTGTGGTGATGATGTCAGTAGTGAATTTAAGAAAACAAGAGTTGCAGGAACAGATTCTACATATACTTCTTCTGATACAGATGATGCTTGCTGTGCTGTTGCTGATCGGTGTGTTTATTCTTCTACGTGTTATGCTCTAGGTGCAACTCTGGGGTCAATACCTAATAAGAATTATTGTGATGGTGGGACTTGGAAAGGAGGAGATGTAGGTTCCACTATATGTACCGTAATAGCTGGTGAAGGTAGATGGAATCGTATAATTGGGGTAGCTCCTGGAGAGTGTTGCGGTGATGACCTAAATGAGATTGCCAAACCAGGTTATGATGATGTTTGTTTTGCCAGCGTAAATGATTGTTATTCATATTTACATGCAAGATATTTAAAAAATAGGGAATCTGTAGGAGATATGTTTTGCGAAAATGGAAAGTTGGTTTCTAAAACAAGGATAATCGCTTTACAGCTATTGAGCTTGTCAGAACAAAAGAGTCCAGAGGATTATACTTTGTTTTGTGATAGTTATCAAAATACTCTTAATTATTATGATTATGATGTGAATACTCTTCCTGTTGAAAATGAGTATCTTAGTGAGGTTAATAATATCTGTGTGTTAAGATTACCTAATCAGGTGATTTTTGGAGTTTCGTTAAAAAATCCAATATACAATAGTAATTTTATAAATGTGTTGCCAGGTATAGATAATTGTAATGATGCTGTAATTGGTGATGGACAGTTTCATCCATGTAAGGATGGTAACTTTAAAGCACATTATAATAATGCAACTCAAGGAATAATATATAGCAATTCAGATATACTTGATATGCCTAATGTAAATTTTTGGAATAGCTTTTTATTATTTTTAAGGAACCCTTTCCAGAGCATATTTAATCTTATCTTAAGATTATTTCCTCCAAGCGCGATGGGTGGAGATTATAGTTTTATAAACTCTACAGATAAATTTTCAAGGATATACTTAAGCAGAAAAAATACAAAATCTATAACTGGGATTACAGAAGAGGTTATTGGAAAAGAATATTTGGCTATAAATTACAGTGGGTTTAATGAAAATATTTGTTTAACTGTAGAGGGGGTTAAGCTTAAAATTATAGGGCAAGGTCAAAAGGGCATGAGGGATCTTATTTTTTGTGAGTCTAATCCCACTACAAAAACATATAATGTTGCAACCAATAATTCTATGGGTTTAGCTTTGTGGCCGGATTTGACTTCCAAGTTAAGGCCATAGTGGTTTTTAAATTAAAAAGAGGAAAAATATGCGAAAATCTCAAATCACTATTTTCATTGTTTTAGGTATTGTTGTTTTGATAATTTTTGGACTTATGTTTTTTGTTTCCAGGCAGACCTCAGATATCGTTTTAGAAAAAAGGGTAAATAAAATATATGATGATTTTCTGAGCTCTACAGATATTAAGCATATAACTCAAAATTGTCTGGACCAGACAGCAAAAGAAGCGATATTTCTTATTGGTCTTCAAGGAGGTAGAATTTATGATTATCAGATGAATGATGGATATAATGTCCCTTCATTTTATGATGTTGTTCCATATAACTATACAGGGAGGAATAGGGGTGGAGAAGTATACAATGTTAGTTATGGAATAAGAGATGTTACTTTACAAAGGGTAGGTGCACCATTTATAAATCCGCCTGATTATCCATATAGGGGCTCTTTGGTAAATGATATTTCTTTATCTGGGATTTCTTCTAATTTTTTGATAAATCCTAATAACCAAATATTTGCAGATGTTTCAAGGTCAGGGAGATTTACCATATTGGCTGACCTTTGTAATAAATTTGGTCCGAATGATCCTTATATTGAAAGAGCAGGTATAAGTTGTGAAACTTATTCTCCTAAAAATGAATCTATCCAGGAATATATTACTAAGTATATAGACCAAAATACTCCTGCTTGTATTAATTTTACATTTAAAAGAACTACTCAATATAATATTACCTCTGGAAATTTGTTTTCAGAGGTTTTAATAGGTGAAAATGATTTACTGATTTCTCTTACGTATCCCCTTGAAATTTCAATAAAAAATCTTCCACCAGTAACAAACCACCTCAATTTTAATATACGACCAAAAATAAGATTAAAAATAGTACATGAAATAGCATCCCATCTTATAGGATATAATCCTTATGTGATACCTACTAAAGCAGAAGCTAACAATATATTTTTTAATATAGAACAAGATGATCCTAATGATTGTTATGATGGTGGGTCCGAATGTATAGTTGATGGAATTAATGTGTTTAAATTAAAGAATTATTGCCTTAATCATAATTGTAATTTTAATAATAGCCATTATAATTATTCAGACATATTGGTTATAGAGGATAATAAATCAATTATTGATGGGCGACCATATAGGTTTCAGTTTGCTATTGAAAACAGAAAGCCTGTTTTGGATTTTATTGATGAATCTGTAAGTTATGATAAATATTATCATTGGTATTTGGATGCTACTTATGGAAAGAACTTAACTGAGATTTATAGTAGGGTAGGGGGGCATCCAAGCTCTAATGAATATAATATTGTTATTCATAGTCCACGTAGTTTGGAAATATTCCCTTTAGGGATTGATCCGGATGAAGACAATTTAACATATAATTATGGGGTGATAAGTTCTGCTTTGGGATGGACTACTAGTGAATTTTATGATTCTCTTTATTATAAAAATATTATTTCACCCAGATACCCTGTTTCTGGTATTATTAGTGACCATCCTTTACATAAAGATGCTAATCTGTTGATTGCAGGAACTACCGCGGGGGATAATATTGTAAGAATTAGTGTGCATGATGATGAAGGACTATATGACTATCAGGATGTTAAAATTAGGGTTGTATAGCTGTTTAGATGAGTTTCTTGAGGGCGTCATGGTTTTATTTCTTCGAAAAACACAAACTCTTAGGAATATAATTCTTAACCTATTGCGTTTTACAGAGTAAAACGCAACATTTATATACATACTAAGTAAGTAAATATCTTATTATAGATTATTTAGTATGTAGTGAAGAATGTTAAAACACAAAGTTTTATATATCGATTACTTAATAATACATTATATGTAGTAGTAATCACCCCCTTAGTGAGTGTATAAGGAGATAAAAAGAGTGAAAGAAAGAATAACAATTACTATTGATAAAGAACTTCTTGATTGGTTAGATAAAAAGATTAATGAAAAGATATTTGCCAATAGATCTCACGGTGTTGAATTTTTAATAAATAGAAAAAAGGAGGAGAAAAATGAATAAACAAAGGATTATTCTTTTGTTTAGTTTGTTTTTAATAGGTTTATTTACTATATTTATTATAAATACTGATGCAGCTAATGAGGGATGTTGTTTTATAAATTATGAAAGTCTTTGTTATGAAGGTAGTAGTGCGGATTGTACAGAAGACCAGGGGCAGTTTACTACTGGTGCATCTTGTGCTTCTGTAACAGATTGCAGAATTGGATGTTGTTGTGAGGCACTCCCTTCCAATAATCCTTATCCTATAAGGCAGGGGACATGTGAAGATGCGTTTGGTGGCGTATTTCGTAACCTTAATCAAAATGATTGTACTGATTTATGTGAGGATACTGGAGTGCCTATTTGTAAAGCAAGCTGTATACTTAATGGTGAGGATTGTAAAGGTATAGGGATAGGTGTAAATGCAGGCAATTTTTATTGTTGGGAGAATAATGAAACTTATGGAAATAAAAATGTGTGCGATGGTGCTTGTCCTACAGTTGGTCAATGTATTTCAGGTACAGAGATAACTTCAGATTGTTATTGTGGGAATAATCTTTATTCTTCTGGTTATTGTTGTTGGGATAATACTTATTCCTCTGACCCATTAGGCAGTGATTGTTCTGTTGCTAATGATTGTCAGCAACATCAAATTGGAGCAGGTTCTTTTTTTGATTGTTGTGATTCGTGTTTGGGAAATTTATTAGATCCTTTAGAACATTGGAGCAATGGTGATTATAATAATGGGATAGGAGATAAGTGTTTACAGGATACGCCTTTATGTTGTCAGGAATGTGCACTTCCTTTAGAGGATTGTTGTGCTTATGATTGGGAATGTACTGCATCAGGTGGTTTTGTACTTACTTCAAGTTATTCTTCATGTCCCCCTCCTGATGTTGCGTGTAATGCAAATTGTATTCAATCAATTTGTGTTTTTAATGTAACTATAAGTTCTAATCCTGATCCTAAATGTGAATGTGCTGGGAATTATTATGATACTAACGATATCACAATTAATTCTAATTATTGTTGTCCTAGTGGACTATCACCAGATTCGTGCGGAACAGATACTTTTGACCTACATGGAATAGTCTATAGTATTGATGAAAGCAATAAGATTTCAGGTGCTAATATTAAGATTGATATAGATGGTGTGTTGTATTCTAAAACAACAGATGTAAATGGAGATTACAATCTTGCTGGAATAGTTTTAGGTTTTAATACATTTGATGTTTCTATTATAGCTGAAGGATATTATCCTGAAATATTTCCTTTGGATTATCCTACGTCAGGAACTATGAATTATGATTTTAATATAACTCCAATAGAAGGGATTTGCGATGAGCTTAGCCCTCCAGAAGTTGTTGTATTTAATGCTAATCCTGTCAAGGGGAGAAAACAGGTAAATCTTACATGGGAAAATCCTTGTACAATTCCTTCAAAAGTTATAGGTTATTCTATTGGTAGAGATAATAATCCTACGTCAGGAACATTTTATACTGTAGATAACTCATTTATTGATGATGATGTTGAGTGGAGTGATTATGATAATCCCTTTACTCCGGATGTTATACATACTTACACTTACTATATACAAGCCCATTATGTTTCAGGAAAGATAAGTCCAGAAACATCTACATTTATAACAATGGGGCATAGATTTTGCGAAGATGTTTTTGGTGATGAAGAGTTTTGTGCGGGCAATGAAGGATATATATGCAACGATAATAATGATTTAGTGATAGAAATGCAGTGTGATGCCACCCATGTTTGTGCTGGTCCTGATGAAGACGGAACAACTTATTGTAGATCGGATGCAGGATGTAAATATGATTCAGGAAATCCATTTGGTCTTTTTTATACAGAATCCAGTTGTGTATCAAACAATAAATATTGTTATTATGATGCTTCAGATACAACAGTTGATGATTGTGTGGATTGTGGCGGTATAAACAATTGTTATAGTTATAGGTCTGAAGGTGCATGTTTAAGTGATAATTGTTTGATTACTGGCGCGCATTCATTTAATGCTGAGATTGGAGAAGACAGTCCATGCAGTTGGACAGATACATTTGAAGAATTGGGTAAGGGTGTTTGTTATGATGAAGCTTATAGTGGAATAAATTATTGTGAATTGTGTAATAAAGATTCAAAACTTTTTTATAATTTAGATTGTACTCAAGATATTTGTTCTAATTTGGGTTCGTGTTATTTACAAGATTTTTCTTGTGAATCTTGTTTAGGAAATACCAAATGTAGTGATTTTGGGAGTGAAGAGTCTTGTGTAAATGCAGATTCATCGGGCAATCAAGAGGTGAATATAGATGGGTGCCCAATTGATATAATCAGAAGCAACGATGCTTGTGATTTAGGTGCATGTAAATGGGGTGTTCCTTCTGGAGGAACAGGGGAAATATGTTTTAAGGATGCGAATGATGATGGTTCTTCAGATTGTGACCCTGGAGAAACAAGTTGTGAAGATTTTGAACCGTTTAATACTGAGCCTCAACCAGATATACCTAAGATGAATGCTAATGGTACAGATATACATTTTTATTTAAATGATGGGGGAATTGGGAATTTAGATTCGTTTTATTTTTGCATAGATAAAAATAATACTTGCTGTCCAAACACTGAAAAAAGCACTATGCTTCTTAATAGGGAAATTATTCTAAATCCTATAGATGAAACAGACATAATAAATGAAACTGGAACTTATTTTATAAGATATTATAGTATTGATACTAATGATAATATAGAGGAAGTAAAAAGTACTGAGTTTTTTGTAGATCCAATTAAACCTGAAATGGTTTTTGATCATTATTTTTATGCTGCTCCTGATTATAAGTATGTTGCAATAGTTGCAGCATCTGATAAATATGTTACTTGCAGTTATAACTTAAATGGAATCCCTCCAGAAAACGTTAGTTCAACCAATTTTGATTCTGGATCTAATAATACTTTCTTCATACGGTTTAGGGGTCTTCTTGATGGGAATTATGTTTTTTCTACTTCTTGTGAAGATGATGTGGGTAATTTGGTTGAGAGAGATTATCCTTTCTATGTTAATTTTGTATATAATACGCGGGCGGGCTCTCCAAATATGAAAATTTTAAATTCAACTGAAGTTGAATTTAAGCTTACTTCAACAGATGATGCTAGGTGTGTGCTTAGTGCGATAAATAGTACTGCTTCAGGTGTGCCTTATAACAAGCTGCCAGGTGAGCCTGTAATAATGGATAAAACTCAGATAATACTCAATAATCTGTATAATCATACAAAAACACTAAATTTAGTGCAGGACGTATCTTATGTAATTAAAGCAACTTGTACGCCATTGATTGAAGGGAAAGATGATTCGGTTTTATTTTATTTTACTATTGATAAACAACCGCCTGTTACATCAACTGAATTTGATTTTAGTGCTTATCATAGGTTAGATGCAGATGGATTAATAACTATTGAGTTTAGTTGTGATGATCCTAATATTAATGGGGTTCCTGGAGAATCGGGATGTTCTGAGATTCGATTATGTGAAGGATTAAGTAGTCAATGCAGCGGCAGAGCAGATTATGATATATCCTTAGATGCTGCACATCCAGAATATACTTTAGACCGAGACGCATATATCTCTTATTTTTCTATTGATAATAATGGAAATGAGGAAAGTGATCATAGATTTTTGAGAATTAAACTTGATGGAGACGGCCCTACTCAAGTTGATATCACTTCTCCAATAGGTGCATTTACAAATAATAAGTATGCGCGGGTGGATGTTACTGCAAGAGATTCAGTTGGAATAGATTATGTGCAGATAAAAATTGAGAAAGTAGATCCATTATATGCAAGAAATATAACAAATGCAACAAGCATCAATGCAGAGCAATATAGATTGAATAATGCACAGTTGTATGATGGACTAAATTTGATAACTGCGATGGCCTGTGATAATGCATTAAATTGCAGGTATGATGATCATTACATATATCTTGATATTTATCCTCCTGAGATAGAGAATATTACCTTAATTGACTTTGATTTCGATACAGATTCCAATAATGTTTTTGAGTATGAGGAAGGATTATTTTTTACTGTTAATATAGCAGATAAATATATGCATGCTGGAAATAATTTAAGGGAAGGTGTTGGAACAGATACGAGTACTGTGAAAATTAAGATTGATAGTGGTGGAAATTTAGTTATGCCTTTAACAAATATGGTTGCAGATGAGGATGATTATTATCATTTTAATGTTACTCAGAATCTTGCTAAAGGGGAGTATAATGCGACTATAGAAGCAATGGATCATTATGGTAATTATGATAAAAAACAAGTTTCTTTTAATATAACAGATACATTACCTCCGTCATTAACTCTTACTCAATTGCCTCCTGTTGTTTATGACCAGGCTTATGAGATTACAGGAACTACAGATCCTTTAGTGAATATTGAATTAACTATATATGATGCAAGTGGATTAAATCCGGTACAATATTATGGTCAGGGAAATGATTTTTCAGAATCTTTAGTGGAGTTTAATGATATTGGTGTGGCAACAACTCCTTCTACTGGGGCATTTCCTGTTGCAGGTGAAGATGAAATATATTTTGACGACGATTATATGGATAGAGTGGGTTTGAATGATTATATTGAATTTTCAGGTCACACTAAAACTCCAAGATATAAAATAATAGGAAAACAATTATTGTTTGGATCTAAGACTAAACTTACAATAGAACCTGCTTTGGAACAAGGCTTAGATAGAAATACTGCGTCTGTCTATATTTCTGAGATACCAAGTGGATGGTTTAATATACCTGTTGTATTGAGGGAAGGAATTAATGTTTTAAGGGTAGAAGCTATAGATGGAAGCAGTATAAGTGTATTTGAGCCATTTCCAAGAATAGAATATAGTACTATATATGCTCCTGCAATCCAATTAGATTCTCCTCCAAGCTGGACTGAATCAATATCTAATACCCTTAGTCCTGTATTTAGTGGTTCAATAATTTCTTCAACAACAGGAGTTATTGTTACAGAAAGCAAATTTACAATTAATGGGGTAACTTCTAATTTGAATTTGGCTGCAGATGGAGGGTTTACTTTCACAGCAGCACCTTTACCTGCAGACGATAATTATTCATTTACTATTTTTGCAAATAATTCAGCAGGATATTCATATTCTAAATCTGGTTCGATAGCTGTAGATACGGCTGGTCCAGGAGGATGCATAATCATAGGGGATATAAATTATTGTACTCCAGATGGTACATCAACTTGTGCAGATTCTGATGGTGGACAAAATTATTATTTAGACGGAACAATAACTGGCGCAGATAATCTTCCTGGTGTAGATTGGAGCGATGAATGTAATGAAACTATAACAACTATATTGCATGAAGGGGTATGTAAGACTGATGGCAGCAATAATTACGATAAAGTTGAGTATGAATGTCCAAATGGATGTTCAGATGGTGTTTGTATAATATGAAATTGAAACATATAATTATCGGAATTGTATTTATCCTAATGGTCAATGTAGTGCTGGCTGCAGATTTAAGGCCCGAAATTAAGGTACCTTTTAATGAGGTTGTTAATGAGGATACTATCCAGATTAATCTTACTAATCAATCTGGAAATATTTTTCCTTTAGAACAAGTTAGTTCAGATAATCCTATTTTTGTATATAGGCCAGTAAATGACATACCTGAAGGATTTTATACAGTTAGAGCCAGAGCTGAAGATATTGAAGGGACACTTGGACCTGTTCTTGAAGTGGGGTTTTTAGTCTGGATACCTCCTGTAGATATAATTTTAATAAATCCTTCTTTTGGAGTATCCCCTAATGCTACATTTGATCTTATTATAGAAACGGATAAAACGGCAGTGTGTAAATATAGTAAGGTTTCTTATGGTAGTATGGCCTCTACTTTTGATAGGGTTGAAGGCAATAGACATATTATAGATGGTTATGATTCAGGGGGAGATTTATATGTGGGCTGTACAGACGAAGATGAAAAAATTACCAATAAGAAATTTGTTTTATCTATAGATGAGGTGCCACCTGCTTTAAGTTTGGCAGCTAATGAAGTTACTGAATTTACTGATGTTGGTGAATTTTCTACAACACTTATTGCAACTGTTGATAAAGATTCGGTGTGTAAATATTATAAAGAAGGTGGTCAGTCGGATTATAAAGATATGCTTGAGTTTCCTGATTACAATGAAACATTGGTGTATTCATATAAAACAAGACATGAGCAGTTATTAACACAGGATATCTTAATAGATGAGGAGATAAATAAATTCTATGGTATGTGCATGGGTAAATCTGGAAAGTTGTCTACTTTGGCGCAGATAGATATCAATGTTGATACTAGTAAGGCACCCGAGTTTAATATCCATAATCCTAAAAGATATATTCAAGATACAACTCCTTTGTTTGAAGTAAGGAGCAACAGAGCTTCAAATTGTGAATTATATAAGTCATCATCATTGGTAGATTCGAATAGTATAGGGGAAATGAGTGGCAGGGGCACTATGACACATGCACTAACATTATCTTCCCCTTTGGCTATAGGGACTTATACTTATTATATTAAATGTACATTTGATGTAGAATCACCTCCTCCAAAATCAGTTACATTTACTATTGATCATACCCCTCCAAATATGACTTATGTTGATATGATGTCCCCTATTGAAAATGTAACAGACAAAACTTATGATGATGATGAGTTGTGCGCAGAATGGGAAGGGGAAGATGGTGAGAGTAGTATTTCATTGTATACATATTCTATTTATTGGGATAAATCATCAGATGAATTGATTAAAAGTGGAACAAAAAGTCCTGCTGGTGATGACGAGTATTGTGTAAATGTAGATTTAAATGATTCTCAGAGATATTATTTTGAGGTTAGTGCCCAAAATGGAGTTGGATTATGGAGCGAGAATAAAACAAGTTCTTCTATTTTAGTAGATGTTAGTTTAGCTCCTGCACGTTGCAATAATAATCGAAAAGATGGCGTTGAGACAGATAAAGATTGCGGAGGCCCTACTTGTGATGGGTGTGGAAATGGACAGGATTGTCTGTTGAATCGTGATTGCGATAATAATTATTGTAATTCCAGTAATAAATGTGCTACACCTCGGTGTGATGATGGTGTAGGGAATGGTGAAGAAACAGATGTAGATTGTGGTGGGGGTTGTAAAGATTGTGATATAGGTAAGTTTTGTGATAAAGATAGTGATTGCAAGACAGATAATTGCGATTCCAGCACAGGAAAATGTACTTCTGTTTCAGATACATGTGAAAATAATAAGTTGGATTTGGATGAGACTGATATAGATTGCGGAGGGGATTGTCCTGGTTGTGGCGTGGGTGAAAATTGCGATTCTGATTCTGATTGTACTCCTGCTGCAGAATGCAAGTCTTTGATATGTGAATTAAGACCAGTTGATACAGATGGAGATGGCATTAATGATGATGTGGATAATTGTCCTAATGATGCTAATTTTGACCAGGCAGATGTTGATTCTGATGGAGAAGGAGATGTATGTGATTTAGATTCGGATAATGATGGATTGCCTGATTCTTTTGAGCAGAACTATTTTGATTGTGTAACTTGTGCAAATCCGGATGATGATCCTGATAAAGATGGTTTATCCAATCTTGATGAATATACATATAATACTAATCCTACTAAAAAAGATACAGATGGGGATGGTTATAGTGATAAAGAAGAGATTGATAATGGATCGGACCCACTTGACCCGGGTTCAAAGCCTATAGGAAATTTCTGGAAATATTTCTTTTTGTTTTTCTTATTAGTTATATTAGGTGCAGGAGGTTATTATGGCTATAAGTGGTTTAAGGAAAAGAAAAATCCCTTTGTTAAGAAACCATCTATGGCAAAGAGGCCGCCTATAAGGCGAATGCCTCCTGGAAAATTGCCTATGAGGAGAATGCCTCTTAGAAGGCCCCCTTTAGTTAGGAAAGGTATGCCTAGAATAAGACTCCTTCCAAGAAAGATTATTCCTGTAAAGAAAGCAATTAAGCCAGTTAGAGTAAAAAAGATTATTCCTGTAAAGAAAGAAGTTAAGAAAGTAATTGTTAAACCTGTGGAGAAGAAAGAAGGGGATGTTTTTAAGAGATTGTCAAATATAGCAAAAACAGAAAGGGCTGGTCAGGTTAAAAAAAGCATGAAGGCATTAAATCTTACAGATAAAGAGCTTAAAGAAAAGATAAGTAAACTAAAGAAAGAAATAAAAGCGAGGTAAAATGAAGCGAAGCCAAATAACAGCACAGATTTTTATATATGTCATTGCCATTGTTCTATTTTCTTTTATATTAATTTATGGATATAATGCAGTGAGGGGATTTAAAGAGAAATCAGAGCAGATATCATATATTAAGTTTAAGACTGATTTAGTTTCTACTGTGGATAGGATATCTTCTGATTATGGCACTTTGAAGAGGGAAGAATTTTTTATAGGTGGGGATTATAGCAATGTTTGTTTTGTTCAGAATCATCTTCCTTCAGTCAATCTTGCAGCGAGTATACCTGATTTGATAGTTAGGAATAGTGTCGAAAGTGGGGTCGAAAAGAATGTTTTTTTGTTTACAGATGGACTGCAGGAGTCTTTTGATGTTGGTAAAATAAATACAAACGATAATGGGTATCTTTGCATACCTATTGTGAATGGTAAGGCAAAGATAGAGTTTCTTGGCCAGGGAGACCATACATTTATTTCTAAATGGGTTGATTTAGAATGAATTGTGACATGTGCGGTAAAGAAGATAGGTTGTTTAAAACTAATGTTGAAGGGTCAATACTTAATTTGTGCAAGGGGTGTTCTAAGTTTGGCAAAGTTATTTCTGTTGTTAGAGGAGAAGTTAAGAAGATTAAGAAAAAACCTGTAGAAAAGACAGAAATTGGAGAATCACATATATTAGCTATTGTATCTGATTATGGGTCCAGGATAAGAAAGAAGAGAGAAGAGAGGGGGCTTACACAGGATGATTTTGCTAAAGAGATAAAAGAAAAGGCTTCTTTGATACATAAGATAGAAGTAAATCATTTTGAACCCCCTATGAGCTTAGCGAAAAAGATTGAGAAATTCTTACATATAAGTTTAATAGAACAACAGGAAATTAAACCTGGGTCTTTAGCTAAAGTTAAATCAGAGCATTTTACTATTGCTGATTTTATTAAGAAGAAGTAGAATAGTCCTATTCTTATATTTTGTTTGATAGCATTGCCACTTGTGACAGTACTGCGCTCCGTGCGATTGTATTATGCATTAAAGCGAGCAAGGATTCTCACAAGGCAAGATATTTGGTTAGAACTTCACTTGGCAGTACTGTTAATGTTGGCAATGCCGTTTAAGAAGAGGTAATAGTATTCAAATAAATATAATAAGCTCTTTCCTGGTATATTTCTGAAAATATAAGTTTGTTATTTTTTTCTATAGTCTGAGATAAGTTTATCAATTTTGTTTTGCATTCTTCATCTGCGCAATAAAATGATTCAGGGCTGAATATTGTAGCAAATGCGTTGTTTTTGTTTAAGTTATAAATTCTGTATCCTTGATCTATTGAAAAATAAAAAGGGATGAATTTAGCGTCTATATAAACTGCTGGCACAGGATCTGTTGTCAATATGGGGCCTTTTATCTCTTTATCTATGAAGAATTTATAATAATCATCAACTAGGGGCAGTTCTTCTTTTAATCTCCAGTTGTAATAGTTAAAATCTCTTGCAGTGACACCTACTAATGATATTACTACAAAAAGAACTATTAAAATTCTTATTCTGTCTTTTTTCGAATGGAGAAAAGAATAATAAAAACCATATGCTGTTATTAATGAAGCGTAGGGCAGGAATACCAGCAGAAATCTTACCTGTTTATTTGATATATAGGTGAAGTAGATAAGGTAGATAATGAAAGTTGTTAAGATAATGTGGAATTTATCTTTTTTTGGTATTTTTTTTCTTAAGATGTATATTAAACCAGGTATTATGAAAATGAAAAGGGTATTTTCTTTTAGTAATTGTATCAAGTAATAGAAAATATTGTATAGGTGTTTACTAAGTGTATTTGTTATTATGCTTTCTGCAGGATTGAACTGGGCCCACGACCCCAATATCCATGGTCTGAATAAGGCATGGTAAAGTTTAGAGGTTTCCTTATTGTACATAAAATAATTAAATATCAGGAAAGGGATATTTATCAATATGAATCCTGATGTGAATAAAAAAGATTTTTTAATGAAAGCATGGATATTTTTTTTATTTGAGATGAAAATTGCAACTATGAATGATAGTAATATAATGCCTTGGGGGAATCTGAACAGTGCGCCTGTTCCGCATAATATGCCTGCTAAAAGCAAATTTTGTTTTTTTAAGTAGATGTATACACCTAACAGAATAAAAAATGTTGAAGGTATGGCTGTAAGTATATAATTTGTGTAAAGAAAGAATACAGAGGTAATTGCCAGTATTGATGCTGCGATAAATCCCATCTGTTTATTTACTATATTTTTCCCAATCAAGTATACTATGATTATATTTCCTATGGAGAATAATATTGATATTACTTCTGAAAAAAAGATATAGTTTAGCCCTGTTTTCCACATTAATCCTAAGATTAAAGGTAATCCTATAGGTCTTACAATTTCCCAGAAACCTATATTTCCTCCAGAGAATAAATATTTGCCCATTCCCAAGTAAACTGCTTCATCCCATATAACATTATGAGCTTTGAATAAATAAGGAACTTTAACTATTAAGAACAGCATTATGAGTATTAGAATCAAATAATCAATGTTTAGAACTTTTTTTTTAAGAACAGGTTTCATCTTCATTTTTAAAAGAGTTACAGATAATTTTTTTTAATTTTTCGTTGTTTTGTATGCCACCATATTTGTTATTTTCTATAATTAAAGTAGGATATTTATTTATTTCATATTGTTTTTTCAGAATTGTTATGATTGGTTCATTTATCTCATAATCCACGTCTATTGGAAAAACTAATAGTTTATTTTCATAGATTTTTTTGAAATATGTTAAGATTACTCCCTGGTCTGGGCACTTTTGGCAGTTTTTTTCAGAATAGAAATATAATATATTTACTACATCTAAATCACATTCTTCTTTTGTTTTTTTAGCTAATAGCCAATATTTTAGGTTATCCAGGATATATCTCCTTCCTACTAATTCATACTCTTTTTGATTTATCTTGCTGTTTTCTTTATATTTTATGAAAGTTTGTAATGATTCGCTAAGGTCGTGTATGGATCTTTCCATAGTTGTTTGCAAGACAGAACAACTTGCATTTTTATCTTGTAATGTTGTTAAATATAAAAATTGAAACTGCATACTTAGGTAGTCAACTTCCTGTGCTATATTTTCTGTTTCTGCCCATTTGATTCTTAAGTTGTCAAATAACATACCTAATGTTAATCCTAATACCAGAACAATCGATGTTAAAACAATAGCAAGAGCATATTTACCTTTGCTTATTTTTCTTTTAATAACCATTTTATAAAATATTGTTTTAGTTGGTATTTAAACTTAACTAAAATCCTTTATAATTTTACCATTTATGTTTTTTTTCTATTAATAATTCAAAAAATATAATCAGAATGATAAAAGACATTATTGCATAATAGATTAGAAAATAACCTAAAAGGGCAAATATACTTTTCTTTTTGAATCTTTCATTTGCATTTTTGTGGGATAAGTGAATTATGACAAAAGATATTGCCAAAAGAAGATAAAGAATTATCATCTTTTCTACATCTAAATTTAAAAATACAAACTTTACATTGGTCAGATTAGTTATAAATGGCATTATGTCAAAGTTTACTAAATATACATTTCTGATAAATTCATACAGGGGTTTTAATACATAAAATCCGAAAAAGAATAAGGTGGTTAGACTGATGAAAAAAACAATAAGGTTTATGCTCATCTGCATAATGCCAAAATCACCATATTTTTTATTCCAGATCAGTTTTTTGTATTTTATTATGTTTAAGAATCCCCCTTTTAGCCATCTGTTTCTTTGCTTATATAACATTCTTAAATTTGAAGGAGCTATTGTATAGACGTAGCCATTGTAACATTGTTTTATTTTATAATGGTGTTTTTGGGCTCTATATGCTATTTCCTGGTCTTCTGTTATTGTATGTGTGTCGAAATTTCCCATTTTTTTTATTATTTCTGTTCGGTATAATGAAAATGGTCCTGGAGCAACATATATGCAGTCCATATATCCTAATAGTCTTCCTATGAATAACGAAACAAGATATTCAATCCACTGTATTTTTTGTAAGAATGTTTTTGGTGATTTTACTTTCATGGCAGGTGTTACAATTGCTAAGTTTTTGTCTTCTTCTTCGTATATTGTAAGCATTTTTTTTAATGTCTTTGAATCTACGAAAGAATCTGCATCCAGGCATGCAAAGAATTCGCCTTTCACTATCTTTAATGCATTATTCATTGATTGTGCTTTGCCCTGGTTCTTTTGGTTTATTAATTTAATTTTGAATTCTTTATTGTTTTTTATGAATTCATCTACCATTTCTTTTGTTTTATCTTTGCTTCCGTCGTTAATTACGATGATTTCAAGTTTGTTTTTTGGATAATCTAAGTTTATTACAGATTTCAATGTTTTTATTATCGTATCTTGTTCATTAAATGAAGGTATTAGAATTGAGACAAAAGGGAATCTTGAAATGTGTATTTTTTTCTTTGTTTCTATAATTATCTTATCTCTTTTTGTAATAAATATTATAAGTAAATAGACTATTATGTATAAGGACAAGATGTAAGTTATCCATAACAATATGGTTAATATGGTGTTCATTTTATTGTTTTTAGTTATGTTTACTTCTTTATTAACTTTTTCTTTGTATATTTCCAATAAGTTTATAATTTTGATTGAATTCCTCCTTTTATGACTGATAAAATACCTTCTGGTTCGAAAATATTAGACAGGATGCTTAACGGCGGGTACGAGAAAGATATAATAACTACTATTTATGGTCCTGCTGGTTCTGGTAAGACTGTACTTTGTATGCTTTGTGCTATAAATGCTGTTAGAAATAAGAAGAAAGTGATATATGTTGATACTGAGAATAATTTTTCTGTTGAAAGGCTTAAGCAGATTGCAAAGTATGATTACAATAAGGTTTTAGGGGGGATGATATTTTTACGTCCCCTTTCTTTTGAAGAACAAAAAAAGTCATTTGATAAATTAAGGGATATAGTTGATAATAAAGTTGGTTTGATAGTTGTTGATACAATAGCAATGCTTTATCGTCTTGAATTAGGTAAAAGTTCAGAAGTATATATGGTGAATAGGGAATTAGGACGGCAAATTGCTTATTTAAATGAGATAGCAAGAAAAAAACATATTCCTGTTTTGATAACTAATCAAGTGTATGCTGACTTTGAGAATAAAGATCAGGTTAAGATGGTTGGTGGAGATTTGCTTAAATATAGTTCTAAATGTCTTCTTGAATTGCAGGCTACTCCTGCTGGTAATCGGAAAGTTATTTTACGAAAACATAGATCTATACCTGAGGAGAAGGAGATTACTTTTAAGATAGTTGAAGGTGGTGTAATTGGCACTAAAGAGGGGAAAGGGTTTAGGTTGTTTTAGGGTTCTAAAAAGCAAGGTTTTTAAACAAAACTCTACTTACGTAGGTAGTTGATAGTATGGTAAGCAATGGTAAATTAAAGGAATTTAATAAGAAGAAAGAAGCACTTCTGGTAGATAAGGCTTTAATTAAAAAACAGCATTCTAAAGGTAAATTAACAGCAGAAGAGAGGATTAAATTGCTTATGGATGAGGGTTCTTTTACTGAGATTGATGCATTTGTTGAGCTTAAAAGTCATGATTTTAATCTGCAAGAGAAGAAGAAAGGGGGAGATGGAGTTATAACTGGTTATGGCACTGTGAATAATCGTAAAGTATGTGTTTATGCGCAGGACTTTACTTTTATGGGCGGTTCTATGGGTGAGATGCATAATAAGAAGATAGCAAAGATTATGGACTTTGCTTTAAAGACAGGCTGCCCTATTATTGGTTTGTTTGATTCTGGTGGTGCAAGAATCCAGGAAGGAATTCATGGTTTAGATGGTGGCGGTCATATATTTAAGATGAATACTCATTGTTCTGGTGTTATTCCTCAGATTTCAGTTATTATGGGGCCTTGTGCTGGAATTGCCGTTTATAGTCCTGCTCTTACTGATTTTATCTTCATGGTTGATAAAACAAGTTATATGTTTATTACGGGCCCTGATGTTGTTAAAAGTGTTACAGGAGAGAAAGTTGATTTTATTGGTTTAGGTGGGGCTGAAGTTCATAATAAAAAAAGTGGTGTTGCTCATTTTTTTAATAAGGATGAAAAAGAATGTATATTAAAGATTAAAAAATTGCTTACTTATCTTCCGCAAAATAACTTAGGAAGCGCTCCTTCGCTTAATATGGGAGATAGTGCAAATAGGTTGAATTCTGCTTTGAATGATATTGTTCCTTTAGATCCTAAGAAAAGCTATGATATTAAGGACGTAATAAAAGAAGTTGTTGATAAGAATTCCTTTTTTGAAGTTCATGCAGGATATGCACAAAATTGTGTTGTCGGGCTTGCAAGATTAAATAATAATGTTGTTGGGATAGTTTCTAATCAGCCTTGTGTACTTGCAGGTTGTTTGGATATTAACAGTTCTGATAAAATTTCTCGTTTTGTGAGGTTGTGCGATTCTTTTAATATTCCTTTAATCAATCTTGTTGATGTTACTGGTTATTTACCTGGTACAGAACAAGAATATAGCGGAATTATAAGACATGGAGCTAAAATATTATATGCTTATTCAGAAGCAACTGTTCCAAAGATTTCTTTGGTTCTTCGTAAGGCTTATGGTGGCGCGTATATAGCTCTGGTTTCAAAAGAGATGGGTTATGACTATACTTTGGCATGGCCTTCTGCTGAGATAGCTGTTATGGGGGCTGAGCAGGCTGTTAATATCATTAATCGGAAGGATAAAACTTCTAAGAAATGGTCAGATATAAGGAAAAAAGCAATTTCTGAATATTCTTTGAAGTTTCTTAATCCTTATATTGCTGCTAAAGAAGGCAAAATAGATAAGATAATTGATCCTAAAGAGACAAGAATTGCTTTAATAAGTGCTTTAGAGATGTTGATGACTAAAAGGGAAAGAAGACCTTCTAAAAAGCATGGTAATATACCTTTGTAAAAAATGCAAGATCTAAAGGTTAAGATAGATGGAAAAGAGTATAATGTTAAAGTCGAAGAGCTAGATTCTGGAAAACTTAAAGTTTATTTTGATGGAGAAACTTTTGAAGTAGAGACTAAATCTGATATTGAAAAGCAGTTGTTTGAAGAAACTGAAGAGCAAAGTTCTGGTGGGCAGGGTGTTGTAACTGCTCCTTTGCCTGGAATTGTTTTTTCTGTTGATGTTAAAGTTGGAGATAAAGTTAAGAAAGGAAATAAAGTTATCAGTTTGATGGCAATGAAGATGGAAAATGAGATAACTGCTTCTGTTAATGGAAAGGTGAAACAGATTAAGGTCAAGAAGGGCGATACTGTTAACAAAGGAGATGTTCTTTTAGTTTTATGAGGCTTCTAATTCATTCCACTTAAACTCCCTTAATTTTATGCCTCTTTTTCTTAAATGTAAAGTTATCTCTTTGTTTAATTCCAGTAGGTTTTCAGACTCCAACAGGTATGCCATTTCTTCGAGTTCTTCTATGTTCATTTTTCTCTTTCTCCTGATGTTTTTCCGAATAGTATTCCAGCTAAAACATTTAAAGCCCATGCCTGGAATACATTAATGTGTAATTGGGTAAAGTTTTTGAAAACAAAATTCCATAACCACATTACTGGAAAAGCTAAAATCAAACCTACTAATGCTGATAATAAGATAATAAGAAACATTGTATAGCCTAGTTCGAAAATTCTTTTTAACAACGGTGTATTGTCTAAAAAACCCATCTTCATTATTTAGGTAATATATCATGTTATATAAAGATTATTGAAAATAAATAAAGTTTAGTTTATAAAATATATAAATTCAGTTCTCTAAACAAAAAACATAAATACTTGATGTTTTTACATATTTCTATGAATAAAACAGAACATAGAGTAAGATATTCAGATACAGATCATTTTGGTGTAGTTTATTATGCACGTTATTTAGCTTGGTTTGAAGCTGGTCGTACAGAGATTTTGCGTGTTAAGGGGATTACTTACGCTGAATTGGAGAAGAAAGGTTTGTTTGCTCCTGTTGTTGAAGTTAAGGTTAATTATCATAAACCTGCTCGTTATGATGATCTTGTTGTTTTAGAAACTTCTGTTTCTCATGTGGGTAATTCAAGTGTTAAGTTTAATTATAAAGTTTTTAATAAAAAAACAAAGGAATTACTTGTTGAAGCTTATACTGTGAATGTGTTTATTACAAAAGAGATGAAAACTGTTAGAATTCCTGATGATGTTCGTGATGTATTGAAGTAGAAGTTTTCTAAAAGACAAATCTTTATTAATTACTTTATCTTTTTCTGATATATGGGATTGTTAAATCATCTTTTTGGCAGTAAAAAAAGTATTGCGAAAGAATTGAAGAAAGATGAGCAGGATAAACTTTGGACTTTATTTGAGAAACAAGTATCTAATTACAAAAAGAAAGAAGAATTATGCAAGCATTTTTCATACGGGAATGTAGATAAGGCATTAAAGAATTTTAATGCAACTAAACGGACATTAAGGAGAATTAGGGCATTAATCTTTTCAGAGCTTGTTAGTATATCTGATGAGGAAAAACTTGAAAAAGAGATATTAGAAGACCTAGAGGGGCTGAAGGGCAAGGATGAGATTAAAGATTTATCTTTAGTTATTGTTACAGAAGAAGGAAGGAAAGAAAAACTTCATGAACTTTTTAATGAAATTCATAATGTTTTGATGATAGAGCTGCATCTGATAAGAGTAATCTTGGAAAATCCCCTTAATGTTAGAAATCTTTTGTTGCATCTTTTTAGGCTTATATATCACAGAGAGGAACATCTTTATGAGGTTTTCAGGAAGGGGGCTTATAGTACTCAGTCACGTCATCTACACAAAGAAATTTGCAGAATTGCCAAGGCAGTGATATTTCAGGAAGAAGTAGAAGAATTGAAGGAGACAGATGAAGATAAATTTGCTCGGAGTATGTTTAAATATATGGGTAAAACTGAGTCACAACATAGTTATAGGGTGTTAGGGGAGGCCATATTTGATAAGCTTGCTGAAATGGCAGGATTACCATCATCTCGTAAGGAAGATGTTACTGAATGTTTAGAGAGGATGGAAGAGCTCATGAAATATAATAAAGTTCTTTTTAAAATAATTAAGAAGTTAAGACCTAAGTATAGTGATATGAAGATTGTGGCTGCCAGGAGGGCATTTCGTAAATCGTTTGATATGGGTGCATTTGAAGGCTTTGTGGCCGATTCATAATTTAAAAGATATTTCTTTTGGATTTTTGATGATGTTCGTGATGTTTTGAAGTAAAGTTTATCCTAAAAAAACATCTCCTTCTATTACTTTGATTTTCTTTGTTTTGGTTTTAACAATTAAGAAACAATCTTTATCAATATTATAAGCAATTCCTTCAAAGGTTCCTTTTAGGGTTTTTACCTTTACTTTTTGTCCAAGGAATGAGAGTTTCTTCCAGTCTTTGATTATTTTAGGATATTTTTTATTTTTTAGGAGTTTTAGGTATTTTTCAAAATGTTTTAATAATTTATTTATTATTTTTTTATTGTTTATTGGGCTTTGGAAATTTTTCGAATTTCCTAACCCTTTAGAATTCTCCGAATTCAAAAGTGTATCGGTTATTTTTTTTAATGATGTTGCTTTTTTTTCAAGTGTTTTTGGGATTTTATTGTTTGTATTTATTCCAATTCCAATTATTGCTTTGTCTTTAACGGTTGTTAAAATACCGCATACTTTTTTCTTATTAAAAAGCAAATCATTTGGCCATTTTATCTTTGTTTCAATTCCATAACTTTCTTTTATCGCTTTTTGAGCAGATATTGCTGCTATAAAAGTTAAATAAGAAGGATTTAATTTTTCTAAAACTATCGACATATAAATCCCACCAGAACTAGAATTCCAGCTTCTTTTAAACCGACCTTTGCCTTTTGTTTGTTTATTTGCAATAACTACAGAATTAGTATCTAACATCTCAGCTTTATCAAATGTAGATTTAACCTTTTTGAACTGATATATCTTAAACATTCTCCATCTGTTCCTGCCTTCCTGCAATTACCCATTCAGAAGGCTTTTTATCGATTTTGTTTTTTTCTGTATATTGTGAAACTGCAGTTGTAACTATCAATAATTTTTCTTTTTTACTTAATCCATTCTTCTTAGGCTTTGACTGCTTTAATTTACTAATTATATCATTTTTAACTATAAAATCAGTAGTAATATGGCCTTTTGCAAAATCTTTTGTACTTAAAACTGCCTTATGAAAAGGAGCAGTTGTTTCAACACCTTCTATAATAAATTCATCCAAAGCACGTTGCATTCTAGCAATCGCTTCTGAACGATTAGAAGCACTACACATTAATTTTGCAATCAAAGAATCATAATGAGGGCTTACAACATGGCCCACATGACATGAACTACATACTCTAATTCCTGGACCGCCAGGAGGAAGATAATTAATTATAGTACCTGTTTGGGGTGCAAAGTTATTTGATGGAGATTCTGCATTTATTCTACATTCTATTGCACTACCTCTTATTTTTATATCATCTTGTGTAAAAGCTAATTCTGCTCCTGCTGCTATTTTAATTTGTTCTTTAATTAAATCTACACCTGTTATCATTTCAGTTATTCCATGTTCTACCTGAATTCTGGTATTCATCTCCATAAAATAGAAATTTTTATTTTTATCTAATAAAAATTCAACTGTACCTGCTCCTTCATACTTAGCAGCTTTAACTATCTTTATTGCAGCTTCACCTATTTTAGCTCTTAACTTCTTATCCAATGAAGGAGAGGGGGCTTCTTCTATAAGCTTTTGATGTCTTCTTTGGATGCTGCAATCTCTTTCACCTAGATGTATAGCATTTCCTTTCTTATCAGAAAGTGTTTGGAATTCAATATGAACTGGATTTTCAAGGTATTTTTCCATATAAAGGGTTTTGTTTCCAAATGAGCTTTCAGCTTCTGCCTGTGCGCTTTCAAACTCTTTTGTAAGATTTTTCTTATCTCTTACTATTCTCATGCCTTTTCCGCCACCACCTGAGACAGCTTTTACAATAATAGGATATCCTATTTCATCTGCCAACCTTAATGCTTCTTCTTTATTCTTAAGAGCTTTTGTACCTGTTATAACTGGTATTTTAAGATTTTCTGTTATTTGTTTTGCACTGTCTTTATTTCCCATTAACCTCATTGAGGCAGAAGAAGGACCTATAAGTTTAATTTTGTTTTTTTCACATAACTTTGCAAAATCAGGGTTTTCAGATAAAAACCCATAACCAGGATGTATTGCATCTGATTTTGATTTTTTGGCAATTTTAATTATGTTTTCATAATTTAAGTATCCTTTAGAATCTAAAAGATATTTTTTGTCTGCAAACCTTGCTGCTAATGCATCTTTGTCATGTTTTGAATAGATAATTGTTGTTTGTATTCCTAATTCACGGCAAGCTCTTAATATTCTTAATGCTATTTCTCCCCTATTAGCTATTAAAACTCTTTTGAATAGTTTTTCTTTTTTTACTTTAGTATATTCTTTTTCTTCTTCTCCATTTGTTAACCCTTTTGTAAGCATATTTAAGAAAGAATTAGATGATTTGTCTTTAATTATCTTGTTTACCTGTTTTTCAGTTAAGTTTGGAAGTTTGCTTGCAAGGTTTTTTGTAATTAAATCACCAAAACCATTGATGTCTGGATTATGCATAAGTTTTTCGTCTCTCTTTAAGCTGATTATATGTGATTTTATGACTTTGTCTATTTCTTTATATAGATAAGGCATCTTATCCTGGCCTTTTCTTATTAAACTTCTTAGGTATCTGTAGGTTTTTGCTCCTGGCTCTAAGAGTTTGTTTACTGTTTCTGCTATTTTCTTCTTTGACATACTTACTTTGTAGTTGTTTTTCTGTTTAAAAAACTGCTGTTTTTTAATGCCTTTTGTTAATTTTAGATAGTGTAGCATATATAAAATATTGCCCGGTAGGCGAGCTTTAATTAATAAGAAAAAAAGTTTTAATGTCCTTGTAGTTCAGCTTTTACTTGTTCAATTGTGTCATCATTATCTTTACATCATTATGTTCATTATTCTAATATTTACCCCTATAAAACAGAACCTTTTTAAAGCAATTTATCATTCTAAAACCAGAATATAACGGGGTGTTAAATATGAAGACAATCGATGAATTAAAGAATGAAAAGGGAGAAATTGATAGCAATGCTATTAAACAAATTATACCTTATGAAAGGCCTTTTTTGATGATTGACAGAGTTTTGAATTTAGACAAGACAAAGATAACTGCAATAAAGAATTGTTCTGCAAATGAAGAGTTCTTTAAAGGGCACTTTGCAGGTTTTCCTATAATGCCTGGAGCTTTAATCATAGAAGGTATGGGACAAGCAGCTACATTACTTTTAAGATATAATTTAGATAACCATTGGGAAAAGGAAGTTTTAGCTTATAAAATAAAAGAAGCTAAGTTTTCTTCACCAACTTTTCCAGGAGATCAGTTAAAATATGAAGTTACAATGCTTGGAAAGGATGAAAGAGGAGCTTTAATGTCTGGAAAAGCTATTGTTGATGAAAAAGTAGTTGCAGAAGCAACTATGATGATAGCTGTTGTTGATAGAAGGGAATTTAGAGCAAACGCGTCACCAGCTTATAAGTGATAATGGAAAGATACATAAAAGGAGTAGGGATGACGAAGTTTGGCATTGAAGATAGAAGTACGCATAGTATGGCTCACGAAGCCATACAGGAAGCGTTAAAAGATTCTAATTTAACTATAGCTGATATTGATGCTGCTGTTGTAAGCACTGTCGATACAAAGATAAATGATGAATGGCAGAGGATGTATGGTGTTGTTCTAAGCAGTTTGTTAAATAAACAAATGCCCATAATTAGAGTTCCTGCTGTTTGTGGTGGTGGCGGAGCTGCTTTCTGGACAGCTTTAAAGTTAAAATACAATAATATTCTGGTTTTAGGTGTTGATAAGGTTTTGTCAAGCACTACGCCTGTAATTACAAATGAGATTATGAATGCTGGTGATAATTTCTGGGAGCAGGAAGAAGGATTGATATTTCCTGCGCAGAATGCATTGGTTGCACAGCAGCATATGCTAAAGTATGGTACAACTCACGATGATCTATTGAAGATAGCTTACAAAAACCACCATAATGGGAGCTTAAATCCAAAAGCAAGATTTTATGGAAAAAAAGTAAGCATGGAAGATATTCAAAAAGCACCAGTTGTTTCAACACCTTTTAATTTATATGATTGTTCTATCAGCGTGAATGGAGCTGCTGCAATTATTATTTCAAATGACAAGACAGATGTTAAAGTGAAGGGTTCTGCCTTAGCTACAGATTACCTTGCGCCATTTGAAAGAAAAGATATGACTGTATGGAATGGTACTGTAATTGCAGGCAAGGAAGCCTTTGAAAAAGCAGGTGTTGAGCCAAAAGACATTAATGTTGCTGAGATGCATGATGCGTTTACAATTGTTGAATTGATAGCTTATGAAGATTTAGGTTTTTGCAAAAAAGGTGAAGGCAAAGATATGGTTAGGAGTGGAATTACTAATTTAGACGGTAAAATGCCTGTAAATCCTTCTGGAGGATTAAAGGCAAGAGGGCATCCTATTTCACCAACAGGTGTTGCTCAGATTGTTGAAATTACAAATCAGTTAAGGGGTAAGTGCGGTGAGAGGCAAGTTAATGATCCTAAGTTAGGTTTAACACATAATGTTGGAGGCGCAGGTGGAACAACTACTGTTCATATTTTTGAAAAGGTTGTTGCTTAATTGTAGTTTTCCCAATAGAAGAACTATATCAATATCCCACCCACCCAGGTGTTGGAAGTTAGAGTAGAACAACTAAATCAAAATAATAAAAATAACATAAACAAATAACCTAGGTGATTATTATGACAAAAACAATAAGATGGATTTGTGAGAAGTGTGATAAGAAGTGGATACACCCTGTTGAGAAGTGCTTGTATTGTAATGGGGATATAAAGAAACAGATAGGTACTAATTTAAAAGTAATTGGAGTTACAAAAGTACATGCTCCTAGCCCTTTGCATCCTATTGTTCCATATAATATCCTTATGCTAGGGGATGAGAATGGGAATAGAATGCCAAAAAAGACAATTAAGGATTATAATGTTGAAGATTCTTATGAAGATAAGGCAGATAGTTCTGAAAATACAGTTGCTGTTGTTAAAATCAAGTATGATTTTTATGAAGCTGTTAAAGAAGCTTTAGAACTTATGGGGGATGTAGAAGTTAATGAAAATACAAAAATACTGATAAAACCCAATTTAGCTATTCCTGGTTATTCTTATATTGGGATATGTACTAATCCAAGAGTTTTGGCAGGCTTAATCCAATATTTGATTGAGAAAGGAGCTAAGAAAGAAAATATAACTATAGCAGAGCAGAGCTTTTTTGTTCCTTTGGAAAAAATAGCAAAAAAATCAGGTATTGATAATGTAATTAAGAAATTTGGCGTTAATTATGTTGATATTTCAAAAACAGAGTTTGAAGAAAAACAGGAAAGAGAGTTTACTTTTGAAGTAAGTAAGATAGTAAATGATTTTGACTTGATTTTAAATGTTCCTGTAATAAAAACAGATATGATTGTTGGAATAGACGGAGCATTTGAAAACTTAACTAGATTTTTATCAAAGAAAACCTTTGATGAATTGGCAAAAGATCCTAAAAAAGCAGTTAGTGCATTAACTTTATTGCCTAAGATATTTCCTAAATTTATTACAATTGGAGATGCTTCAATTGGAATGCAGGGAAATGGTCCTGGAATGAATGGTGTGCCTGGATTTTATAATTTAATCTTTGCAGCAAGAAATCCTGTTGTGCATGATAAAGCTGTACAGGAAGTTTTTTGTTTAAGGAAATTGCCTTATGTTGAATTGGCTGGAAAATTGGGTTTTGGAGATATTTCAAATATCAATTTTACAGGAAATGAATTAGAATCTTTAAGAAGAGATATAAAACAGCCAATAGGCTCAAAACTTATAAAAAACTAAGAGGTTTTTTAAGACCTCGAACTTTCTCAAGTTCGAGCTAATCAAACAATAAAATGTACATAAAAGGAGCTGGGATGACGAAGTTTGGAACATCTGATAAGCTTTCGCACCAGTTGGCTTATGATGCTTCTTTAGCTGCTTTAAATAATGCAGATATTAATTTTAATAAGATAGATGCTGTTGTTTGTTCTACAATAGAATGGTTTTTTTCTGTAGAAAAACAAAGACATTTTGCAGGTATGCTAAGTTCAATGTTTAGGACAAATAAACCTATAATTAGAGTTCCTGGCGGATGCGCTGGTGGAGGGCATGCTTTGTGGGTTGCAAATCAGTTAGGTTATGATAATGTTTTAGTTGTAGGTGTTGAAAAGTTAATGACATGCAAATCCGATGCTATACTTGATGAGTTTATGATGGCAATGGATTCAAGATGGGAGCAGACTGAAGGGATGATTGCGCCTGCATCAGCTGCTTTGGCAGCAGGAGTTTATCTTAACAAGTTTCCAGATACAACAACTGATGATTTAGCGAAAATTGCATATAAGAATCATTCAAATGGTTTTTTAAATCCTAAAGCAAGATTTTATGGAAAAAAAATTACTTTAGAAGATATTAAAAATTCTAAAGTTGTTGCTTCACCTTTAAGAGTGATGGATTGTAGCATAAGTACAGATGGTGCTGCAGCTGTTGTTATTTCAAATGATAAGTCTGATATTGATATAGTTGGTTCCGACCTTTCTACTGGAAGGTTGGCGCCTTTTGAAAGCAAAGACATGACTACATGGGATGGGACAGTTATTACCAGGCAAAATGCACTTAAACAGGCAGGATTAATACCTCAAGATATTAATTTTGTAGAAATTCACGATGCGTTTTCAATTGTTGAACTTATGGCTTATGAAGATTTAGGTTTTTGCAAAAAAGGTGAAGGTGCAAAGATGATAAGGGATGGTGTTGTTAATCTTGATGGTAAATTGCCTGTAAATGCTTCTGGTGGATTAAAAGCAAAAGGACACCCTCCTTCTGCAACTGGCTTAAGCCAGATATATGAGCTTGTAGAGCAGATGAGAAATGAAGCAGGCGATAGGCAGATAACAAATAATAAGGTTGCTATGGCTCATAATATTGGTGGCGTAGGTGGGACTGTTACTAATCATGTGCTTAAGAGGGTTTAATTATATTTGTCCCAATTGTATAACTAAATTGAGAAAGAAGCCATAAATTGTCTTCGACAATTTAATGTCACCCCCCCACCCAGGTGTAGGAAGTTAACATTAAAGAACTAAATGGAGGTTATTTAAATGAAAGGAAAAAATGCTTTAATAACAGGTGCTGCAAGAGGTTTAGGTAAAGAAATGGCCTTGAGGCTTGCAAAAGAAGGAGTTAATATAATAATCAATGATATAGAGCCAATGAAAGAAGAAGCTCTTAAGACAGTTGAGGAAGCAAAAGCTTTAGGTGTAAATGCTGAATTTATTACAGCAGATGTTTCTGATTTTGAAAGCTGCAAGAAGATGGCTGAAACTATTAAAGAAAAGTTTCAGAATGTGGATATTTTAGTTAATAATGCAGGTATTACAAAAGACAGGACATTGAAGAAGATGTCTCCAGAAGAATGGTATCCTGTAATTAATGTTAATCTTAACAGTTTATTTAATGTTACAAGGAATGTTCTTGAATTAATTCCAGATGGTGGTAGAATAATCAATATCTCATCTGTTGCTGGGATTTCAGGCAATTTTGGACAGACCAATTATGCTTCAACTAAAGCTGGTGTAATTGGCTTTACAAAGAGCTTGGCAAAGGAAGTTGGTAAGAGAAAAATAACTGTAAATGCTGTTGCTCCTGGTTTTATCAAGTCTGCTATGACTGATAAGGTTCCAATGGAAATGCTAGCACAGATATTGGAGCTTATTCCTTTAAAAGAAATGGGACAGGCTGGAGATGTAGCAGATGCAGTTAAGTTTTTGGCTTCTGAAGATGCAAAATACATATCTGGTGTTGTTTTGAAGGTTGATGGTGGGATTAGTTTTTAAGAGTGTATAAACCATTAACTTTAAATAGCCATATTGTTTCTCCTCTTGATAGTATACAGAGTATTTGAGCCCTCAAAGGCGAGGGTGTGAAGTATAACTAAACTAAAAGGTGGAAATATAAAATGGGATTTGAAGAAAGAGAAATGCATAAGGCAACATGCGCTGACTGTGGAAATGAATGTGACGTTCCTTTCAAACCAACAGAAGGCAGACCTGTATATTGCAGGGATTGTTACCAAAAGCATAGAAAACCAAGACCTCGGTTTTGATTAATTCTTTATATTTATAAAGAAACTAGACTTCTTTTTTTTATTTATTTTTTCTATTTTGAGCAAAATTTATAAACCGTTAAAGATTCTCAGATTTGGGGGATATGATGAATTTTGACTTTACACTAGAACAATTAGCAATCAAGAAGATGATTACTGAGTTTGTAGATAAGGAGGTGAAGCCATATGCCGCTGATATTGATCAACAGGAGATATTTCCTTCTGAGCAGATAAAGAAACTGTCTAAATTAGGTATTATGGGTATGACTATTCCCCAGAAATATGGCGGAACAGAACTAGATAATGTTTCTCAGACAATAGTAATGGAAGAGATGAGCAGAGGATGCAGTTCAACTGCTGTTACAATGGGCGCTCATTCTTCTTTAACATGTCATCCTTTGGTTAACTTTGGTACAGAAGATCAAAAGAAGAGATTTTTGCCAAAACTGGCTTCTGGAGAGTATCTGGGGGCTTTTGCATTAACAGAGCCCAATGCAGGCAGTGATGCTGTAAATGTGCATACAACTGCTGTTAAAGATGGTGATGAATATGTCATCAATGGAAATAAGATTTTTATAACAAATGGTGGTAAGGCTGATTTAATCTGTATTGTAACTACAACTGACAGAGGCAAAAAACATCATGGATTAAGTGTATTTGCTTTTGAACCTAAGAAAACAAAAGGTTTTAGTGTAGGAAAGAAAGAAGATAAGTTAGGGTTAAGAGGTTCAAATACTCAGGAATTAGTATTTGAAGACATGAGGCTTTCTAAAGATAATTTAATTGGTGGTGTTGAAGGAGAAGGTTTTAAGATATCTATGAGTGTTTTTAATTCAGGCAGAATAGGAATTGGTGTGCAGGGTGTAGGAATTGCACAGGCTGCCTTTGATGAAAGTCTTAAGTATGTTCAGGAAAGGGAACAGTTTGGAAGAAAACTGCATAAGTTTCAAATTTTACAATTTAAACTTGCAAATATGGCTATGAAAATAGATGCTGCAAGATTATTATGCTATAGGGCAGCCCATGTTAAAGATTCTGGAAAAAGGTATGTTAAAGCAGCTGCAATGGCAAAGTTATACGGTTCAGATATTGCAATGGAAGTTACAAGGGAAGCTATACAGATACATGGTGGTTATGGTTATATGAAAGATTATCCTTTAGAAAGGTTGTATAGAGATGCTAAAATTACTGAAATTTATGAAGGGACGTCAGAGATACAGAGATTAGTTATTGCAGCAGAATTATTGGGGAGAGGTTTTTAGTTAAAATGAACATAATCGTATGCATTAAACAAGTACCTGATACAAATAATGTTAAGATAGATCAGAAAACAGGAACTTTGATTAGAGAAGGAGTTCCTACTATTATGAATCATGATGATAAGCATGCCTTGATTGAAGCAGTTAAGATAAAGAATAAAACAGGGGGAAAAGTAACTGTTTTGTCAATGGGTCCTCCTCAGGCTGAAGTGGCTTTACGAGAAGCTTTGGCTTTAGGAGCAGATGAAGCTATTCTATTATGCGATAGAGCTTTTGCTGGCAGTGATACTTGGGCAACTGCTAATGCGATTGGAGCTGCTATAAAATCAATTGGGAATTATGACTTGCTTTTGTTTGGAAGGCAAGCAATAGATGGTGATACTGCTCAAGTTGGACCTCAGACAGCAGAATTTCTTGATGTTCCTCAAATTACTTATGCTCAGAAGATAGAAGTAATTGATAAAAAAGTGAAAGTTGAAAGACAGATGGAAGAAGGCTATGAAATTATAGAATCAAATTTGCCTTGCTTAATAACATGCATGTCTGAGATTAATGAAACAGAATATCCTACTTTAAATGGGATAAGGGAAGCTTATAGGAATAAAGAAATTAAAGTATTAAGTGCAGAGGATGTTAAGGCTGATAAATCAACAATAGGTTTACTTAGCTCTCCAACATCTGTCAAAAAATCATTTACTCCTCCTGCAAAAGGTGGTGGACAAATATTAAAAGGACAATCAAAAGAATTAGCAAATAAGATAGTTGAGATTTTAAAAGATAAAGAATTGATAGGTGCATTCTAATGAAAGTAAAAGTTTCTATGAATTGTCCTGAAACTCAGCTTAATCTAGGGGGCATAGTTTTGATTAAAGGGAATGATTTTGAGGATGTTCCTGATATGCCTGAAGTACAACAGGCAATCGATAATGGTTATTTAGAAACCTTAAAAGAAGAGAAAAAAGAAGAAAAACAGGAAATAATTGAAGGAAACGAAGTATGGGTTTTTGCAGAACAAAGAAATAATAAGCTTGCAAGGGTTGTTCTTGAACTATTGGGAAAAGCAAAAGAATTAGCAGATAAGTTGAATGTTAAGACAGCTGCTATTTTATTGACAGATAAAAATAATGAATTAAGCAAGGAGCTTATTTCTTATGGTGCTGATAAAGTATATTTGGCTGAATCTCCTTTATTAAAAAATTATCAGACTGATTTATACACTAAAGTTATTGCAAATAAGATTAATGAAGCTAAACCTCAAATAGTTCTGTATGGAGCAACACATATTGGGAGAGATTTAGCTCCAAGAATTGCTCAGAGAATAAATACTGGATTAACTGCGGATTGTACAGCTTTAGATATTACAGAAGATAATTTATTATTGCAGACAAGGCCTGCATTTGGCGGTAATTTAATGGCTCAGATTATTTGCAAAAAACATAAACCTCAGATGTCAACAGCAAGACCTGGTGTTTTTAAGATGTTGGAAAAAGACACTAATAAAAAAGGTGAAGTTGTAAATATCCAAGCAGATATTTCTGAAAATGATAAAAGAGTAAATATTATTGAGATAATAAAAGAAACAAAAAAGAAAATAAATTTAGAAGATGCAGAAATTATTGTTTCTGGCGGAAGAGGTTTAGGGAAGAAAGAAAATTTCAAATTAATAGAAGAGCTTGCTTCTTTATTGAAAGCAGAAATTGGTGCTTCAAGAGCTGCTGTAGATTCTGGGTGGGTAGATAAAGATCATCAGGTTGGACAGACAGGAAAAACCGTAAGACCTAAGTTATATTTAGCTATAGGCATTTCAGGCGCTATACAGCATAAGGCAGGCATGCAATCTTCAGATTTAATTATAGCAATAAACAAAGATGGGAATGCACCTATATTTGAAGTAGCTGATTATGGCATTGTTGATGATTTGTTTAAGGTTGTCCCTGAAATTATTTCTGCTTTGAAACAATAAGGTTTATATTGAAAGAACTATTTTTCTAGGTATATGGTGCATGATATACAAACAACTATAATATCTATTTTATGGAAGTTGATATGGGTTAAGAAGATAGAAGGCATAGAGAATATTCCATTAGATGGAAGGTTTGTTGTTGCTCCAAATCACCAGAGTTTTTTTGATGATTGGCTTGTGCCTAGCATAATAATTCCACCTATAAGTAAGGAAGTTCATATGTATGTTAATAGGAAATTTTTTAAAAATCCCATATCCAGATGGTATCTTAATCATCAAAATTCAATCCCTGTTGAGGTTTATGGCGGTAAAGATAGGAAAAAAATAAATGAAAAGGCGTTTCAGAAAGCGCTTTATTATTTAAAAAATAAAGAGCCTATTTGTGTTTATCCTGAAGGTCATAGAAGCAAAGATGGGGAACTGCAAAAAGGAAAAGTTGGAGTTGCAAGGCTGGCAATAGCTGCTAAAGTGCCTATACTTCCTGTTGGTGTAATTGGTTCGAGAGATATTTTACCAAAAGGAAAGAAATTTCCAAGATTCAAGAGGGCAATCGAATTAAGAATAGGAAAACCAATTTATCTTAAGAAATATTATGGAAAGGAGAATAATAAAAAGGTTTTAAAAGAAGTAACTACCTCGATAATGAAAGAGATTGGTAAATTGACAAACTTGGAGTATAATTATTAAAATGGTATATCCTATAACAAAAAGAATATTCTATCCCCTTACTAGATTATGGACTAAAAAAATTAATGGATTAAATAATATTCCTAAAGATGGGAATTTTATAGTGGCTGCAAATCATGCAAGCTATGTAGATCATTTGATGCTTTCTTCTATTATGGCTGTTCATATTGATAAAAAGATTCATTATCTTGCAAAGAAAGAGCATTTTGAAACATTTTTTCAGAGGATTTGGCATACTCATACAGGCGCTATTCCTATTGATAGGCAAGCAGGCGGGAAGGAGGCTTTAGGTTTAGCTATAAAATATTTGAAAAACAATAAAGTAATTGGAATTTATCCAGAAGGTACAAGAACATTAACTGGAAAATTACAAAGAGCCAAAACAGGGATAGCCAGATTGGCTTTAGCTGCTAAAGTTCCTATACTTCCTATTGGATTAGTAGGCACATTTGACATATTGCCTAAGGGAAAAAGAGTACCTAAGTTTAAGAGGGCAACTATTAATATTGGTAAACCTTTGTATTTTGATGAGTATTACGGAAAGGAAAATGATAAAAAGACAATTAGATTAGTAACTACTAAGATAATGAAAGATGTGGGCAGATTATGCGGTCAAAAGTATGAGTTTGATTAAGATGGACATAGGTGTAATTGGAGCAGGAGGATGGGGAACAACTTTGGCTAATTTGATGGCTGAAAAAGGTTATAAAGTAATTTTATGGGCTTTTGAAAAAGAAGTTGTTGAAGAGATAAATGATAAACGAGAAAATTCTAAGTTCTTGCCAGAGGTTAAGTTATCTGATAATATTGAAGCTACAAATGAATTGAAGGAAGCAGTATTAGAAAAAGATATTATAATCACTGCAATCCCTTCATCTTTTCTTAGGAATATGGCTAAGGAAATTTCAAAATTTATTGATAAAGATACAATTATAATTTCTGTTACAAAGGGATTAGAGGATGTTACATTTAAAAGAATGTCAGAAATTTTAAAAGAAGAAACAGGCAATAAAGTGGTTGCATTGTCAGGACCCAATCATGCAGAAGAAATCGTAAGAAAAATACCTGCGGCAACTGTGATAGCTTCTAAAGATTTGGATATTTTATCTAAGGTTAAAGAAGTTTTAGAAACACCGTATTTTAAGGTGTATCCTCATGATGATGTGGAAGGTATTGAAATTTGTGGGGCTATAAAGAATATAACTGCTATTGCTGTAGGGATTTGTGATAGTTTAAAATTGGGAGATAATGCAAAAGCTTCTATAATCACCCTGGGACTTACAGAGATGAATAATGTAGGTAGGTTTTTTGGAGCAAAAAGGGCTACATTCTACGGTCTTGCAGGTGTTGGAGATTTAGTGGCTACATGCACATCTGAGCATAGTAGGAATAGGTTTGTTGGAAAACAGATTGCAGAAGGAAAAAGTTTTGATGATATTAAAAAAGAAATGCATGGCATGGTTGCAGAAGGGATTAAGACCACAAAGGCTATTTATGATTTAGCGATAAAAGAAAAAATAGATTTACCTTTAACTACTCAAGTTTATAAAGTATTATATGAAAAAAAAGATTTAAAAAAAGCAATAAAAGATTTAATCACTTTAATTTAGCTATTCCTCGGTGAAATCTTCTATAGTTGCCTTGAACTCATCGTCGTTCTTAATCATACCTCTTGTTTTAAGGTATTCTTTTGCTAATATAAAGAAGAACAATCCTAGGCTTTTCTTTCCTTTATTATTGCAAGGTATAACCAAGTCAATGTTATTTGATTGATTGTTTGTGTCACATAATGCCATTACAGGAATCCCTATTTTGTTTGCATCTATAATTGCATTTCTGTCTGGCCACGAATCAGTTGCAAGCATTATCTTCGATTCATCATAAATATCCAATGAAGGATTAGTTAACATTCCAGGGGGATATCTTCCAGTTATAACTTTTATCCCTGTTGTCTTGTTTAATGCTTTTAACGGTTTCCATCCATTTTCTCTTCTGCTTACAATCAATATCTGTTCAGGAGTATATTGTGAAAGGAAATTAGCTGCTATTCTTATTCTTTCATCTATCTTGCTTAGGTTTAGGATGCTTAATCCGTCTGGCCTTGTTTTGTAAATGAACTGTTCCATATATTTTGTTTTGAATTTGTTCCCTATATGAATACCTGATTTTAGATATTGATCTTGGGGAGCTAAAAATTGTTTTTTTTCTTGCATTTTAATCCTCCGCTGTGCGTTTTTATAACCTCAGCACATATTCGTTTTAACTATAGTCAGTCAAAACGTTTGGTAATACTATATGGGATTGTTTGTGTGTTTAAAAAGCTTACTAAAATGGGGTATATCTAAGTTATTTTGTGATAGTATTGCGCTTCGTGCGATGTGATTGTTATATTTTGCAGCCAAGTATTTTCGCAAGGCAATGTTTAAGTGAGGACTTCGCTAGGCAGTACTATCACTTGAATTGATAAACTAGGAGAAAACAGCAACATCTTCATAAACCGGTCCTTTTTGGGTTAGGGTGCTCTTAATCAGTTTGAAATCTTTAATTTCTATTGTTTTTTCTTCTACTTTTATTTTTTTTATGTTTTTTATGAATTCTTCTTTGTTATCTATTGTTTTAACTCTTGCTAGTGTTATATGTGGCTGAAATTCGAAGTCTTTTTTTAATTTGAACTCTTCTAGAGCAGATTCAATATCTTTTTGTAATTGTATAACTTCATCTGATTGTTTTATACTTACCCATATGACTCTTATAAAGTTTTCATTTGGAAAAACACCAATTTTATCTAAAGTTAGAGAAAATGGATTGAATTTTACTTGTTTTAGTTTTTCTTTTATTATGCTGGCCTTATCTTCAGATACTTTTCCAAGAAATTTTAAAGTTAAGTGAAATACTGAAACCTTTTTTAATTGGGCAATAGGACTATCTATGTTGTTTTGTAATTTAATAAGGTAATCTTCAATTTCTTTGAAATCTATGGCTGTGAATAATCTCATATTAGAAGAAGATAGAATACTATATATAAAATCTTGGATTTTATAATACTCAAACAGAGTTTGAGATATATAAATATTGTTAAAAAGAAAATAAAAAAATTAAGAATTATTTACTCTTCTTGCTTTTCTTCCTGTTCAGCTGGTTCTTCGCCGAAATTCTCTGTATCTTCTGCAGGAGCTTCTTCTGGTGCAGCTGTTTCTTCAGTTGCTGCTTCTTCTGCAGGAGCTTCTTCTGATGGAGCACTACCTTCTCCAACTACTTCAGCAAATCCTACTCTTCGCAAGACTCTTGTTATTTTTATCTTTACTTCGTCTCCTTCTTTAGTGTTTGGCACAAACAAGACAAATCCGTCTTTTTTCGCTATGCCATCTCCTTTTTCTCCTACTGACTCTATCTTTACGTTTATTTCATCCCCTACCTTAACTGGGGCCATAAAACTTCTATTTGGTCTATAATCTCCTTCCATATTTTACTTCACCTTATGTTCTAATTTGTGTACAATCTTACACTATGTGTAATAGATGTTAAGAATAGTTTAGGCTATTTAAATTTAATGGTTTTAAATAAAGAAAAAAATAAAATGTTAGAAATTAAAAATTTCTGAGTGTTGGAAATGCTACGCATTTCTAACATGCTCAGGAATCTCTGATTCCCGACATATGCTTAAAAATCTTCGATTTTTGACAAATTAAATATCTTTTATGGCGTCTGTTGTTACTATGAAGCCCGCTTCACCGTCTGCCAGATTAGGCGCATCAACCAGTTTAGCAACTCTCGTTCCTTTTTTGCCTTTTCTTAAATATATTCTGAAGGTAGAGTTGTGAGCTACAATATGGCCACCAATAGCTTCTGTAGGATCACCAAAGAACGTGTCTGGTTTAGCCATAACCTGATTGGTAACGTAAACACATAAGTTGTTGGTACTTGCTACTCTTGAAAGGATGTGCATATGCTTATTTAGTTTTTGCTGTCTGTCTGCTAATGTTCCTCTTCCAACAAATTCTGCTCTAAAATGAGCTGTTAAAGAATCTACAATAACCAGTCTTACAGTAAGATTTTGTTTTTTGATGAGGTCTTCTACTTTCTCTGCTAATAACATTTGATGGTCTGAGTTGTAAGCTCTTGCTACTTTTATGTTTTTAAGAACTTCATCAGGGTCTAAACCAGCTCCTTTTGCAAATTCAATTATTCTTTCTGGTCTGAATGTGTTTTCTGTATCAATATAAACAACAACAGCACTTGGTTCCATTTTGATTGTATTGACTGCTAATTGATGTGCTAATTGTGTTTTACTGGAACCATACTGGCCGAAGCACTCTGTTATGCAGCCAGTTTCAAATCCACCAGCCATTAAGTCGTCAAATGCTTTGCTTCCTGTAGAGAGTCTTATGACCTTGCTTCTTTTTTCCAATAAATCAATTCCTGATTCGAATCCCATTTCTAATGAAGCACGAGCACCAGCAATTACTTTTTTAGCTGCAGCTTGAGTCATTCCTGTTGCATCTATTATTTCACCTGGTGTTGCGACTGCAACAGCCATTAGATCATTATAACCTACTGCTTGTAGTTTTTCTACAGTGGCAGGACCTACGCCCGGTAAATCATTTAATGTTTGTTCTTTTTTCACTTCTTCTTTTATTTCTTCGCTTTGAGACTTTGTCTCTAACCCCTCAGAAACCTTCTGTTTCTGAGATTTTTGTTCGGTTTCTAATATTACTTCTTGTTCCATTTTATTTTCACCTTTTTCTTCGTTTTTCTTTTTCATGAATATCACCTTACATTACTATTTTTTCTTTTATTTCACTTCCATTGGAAGGAAATGAATCTTGTCCTTTTAGGACAAGATATTCATATGCTTTTTGTAGAACTAAAGATGCCTTTGGCAGGTCATTAAGTCTTAAAGAATTAGTGCTTTGCCAATTTCCGTCTTTGTCTGTATATCTCCGGTCAATTTGTATTGTCCTGAAATCTACAGGCTCTCCGGTTTTTTTGCTTTTGCCATTATTTTTCCAAATTGTAGCACTTATGGCACCTGTGCTAAACTTTTTTTCTGGCATTTTGCCAGTACTTTCTGTGTTCATTTAAAACACCTCTTTGCTTTCGCGTTTTTTTTCAAACTTACCTTATTTAGGAAGAACTAAGCTTCCGGTAAGCGAGGGAGTTGTCAGTGACAACCAAAGATAATAAAGTTAGGTTTGTTTATATACCTTACGGGCACTTGGCGAGTGGCGAGTGAACCCTTGATTTTGGCTCTAGGAGCCCTGTAATACTTAAATTTCTATGAATTAGGGTTGGCGAGTGAAAGAGTTAATTTCATGTGAAAAGAGCATTATATGATTAATTTGTATATTACCAGGATGATTAATATTATGAATATAATAGTTTCAATTAAAGAGCCAACCTTGATAAAACCCCTAATCCTTTTTTTACTTAAAGGATAGAATAATGCAATTCCTTTTTTTGTAATCATATCCAATAATATGTGAAGGGAGTAACCTATTAATACGGCAAGGCTTATTAGTTTTAGATTTAAGATGAATAAGACTAAAGATATTGCAATTGGAAAATAAATTGTATGGAATAGGTTTCTATGGCCAAATAATGCTGCTAAATATGAAAATGGTTTTAGTTTTTTGAATATTTTTGATGAACTTTCATCTATGTCGGGAAATATTGAGAAGAATAATAAAATTATCATAAATAATATCTGATTCTCTATCTTTAGAAAATCTATTATGTATAAACCGATTAGAAAACTAAATGTAAGGTGTGTTCTGAATAGCATATTATACGTCTTCGAAACTTGGCAGTTTTTCACCTGGTTCTTCTGTTTTTGCAGGTTCTGTAGGTTTTTCTGTTTCTGAACTGGATACAATTGGCTCTTCTATTGTTTCTACTTTAGTTTCTTCAGGAGTATTAGTCACTTCTGGTTCTACTTTAGGTTTTTCAACAGTTTCAGTTTTCATTCGTTCAATTTCTTCTTTAGGATCTGCTTTTGGAAATACTAATTTTGAAACGAATTCTAACCTATCAAATAATTCATTTTTGTTTACTTTTCCTATAATTTTTACAATTTCCCCTAATAAACTGTTTTTTACTTCTTCAAATTTTTCAGGAGCAGTTCTATATTCCATTATCTTTGCATGGTCCATTTCCAGCAGGTTTTCAGCTTGTTTTCTGAAGAATACTGTTCTTATTGTTTCAGTTCCATCATCCAGTATTGCATTTAAGACATATGAATAATCAGGAGTTACTGCATTATGCTGTTCACAGAAGAATCCCTCATCCCTTGGTCTTGCTCTTTTATTACATTGAGGGCATACTTCAAAGAATCTTGGTTCAAATACCTGTACTATTGTGCCTAATAGTTCAACGTCATTGTCTTTTTCATTTAATTCGTTGATTTTTTTTCTTATAGAGTTATTTTGTTTAACTTCGTTGATTATTTCTCCTTCTGGATTTATTTCCAGTTTGCTTTTTTCATTTATGTGGATTTCTAATCTATCATTGTTTTCTCTTGTATATCCTGCGCTTATTTTTATAATGTCACTTTCCTTTAAATCCTTAGTTAAATCTGTTTGAGAGCCCCATAAAACTACTCTTATTGAACCTGTTTCATCAGCTATTACTAAACTTGCTACTTTTCCAGGTGTACCATCTTTTCTTTGAAATTCATTTATAGGGAACATTTGTTGTATTTTCCCTACTGTTTCTACATCTCTCATTCCTGCCAATATATTCTTTATTTGCAGTTTTCCTGATGTTTCTTCAAAAAGCTTTATTCCTAATTCATTAGATATTATATGAGCTGCTCCTTCTTCTGATATAAGGCCAGAAAGCTGATCCATCTTGGCTTTTATTTTAGAATTAATCTCTTCTTCACTTATATTTGCGTGTTCTTTTATTTTTTCGATAATTTGGGCTAAAGGTATCTTTATCATATAGTAAAGGTCATGTATGATTATTTAAATAGTTTTATATTATTGAAACTAGATATAAGAATATTACTTAAGTATTGAATTTTTTACATTGAGTTACTGATCTTATTTCATTGTCTTTTTCATCAGCTGCAGTTATAATGATACATCCTGCGTATAAATCAGTTAGTGAGATTCCTTCTTTTTTTAATAATTCCTCTACTTCCTCTGATCTAAAGTCTATTCCTAGAATTCCCCCATCTATTTGTCTTATTTCAGGGAATTTTTCTTTTTTAATCTCTCTTATCTTGTATGCCTGGTTTGTATCTTGTATGCCCCCATTTTTGGAGAAATATATTGTATACCTTTCTATATCTAATGAAGGGTTTTCTTTCATTTCAATGAAGATATAACTTCCTTCTAGAGATACCTTTTCAATTTTCGTATTCGGAGGGGGAGCATCATCAGGTATGGATATTGCAAATTTGTAAATTATATTATTGTCATGGAAGGGCATTTTTTTATTTGAGTTAAATTCAAAAGCAAAGTTTCTGTCTTCTTTACCTGGTAGATAGGCATTTTTTTCAATAACTTTCCATTTAGTGGGATCTATATTTCTTTTGACGCATTTATTCAGATGGTGTTTTGAATCTCCCCCCAATAGGTCTTGTTCTTCATTGCAACTTTTTATTATTTGTTTTACTGTTTTTTGAATTTTTTTATAATCTTCAAAATTATAATCTATTTTCTGGAAGAATTTGGGTTTTTGGAAGAACTTTCCAATTGTCATTACTGATTTTGGATTTCCTTTTTTATCGAGGAATTCTGCACAAATATCCAATGTTAATGACATGGTTGGAATGCCAGTTATATTTAAGGTGTTTTCATCGCTTTCAATTAGAAAATCATAATTATTTTTAGGCAGACTTATTTTTTCTGCTATATTGGCATATCTGCAATATTCTTCTCTTAATTTAGTTCTTGCGTTTTCTATGTATATGTTTAGATCAGCTTGTAGGTATTTTCCAAAGTTAAATTCTATTAAAGGATTGCAATCTTTATTGGAAGTATCCCATAGATTGAGATTTTTGTATTTTCCACATTTTGATTCTTCTTTAAATCCCCCATTTTCCGCAAGAGAATATATGCTGTTGTAAATTGAATATCTTGCTGCCTGGTCTATCAAAAACAGGATTTCTTCAGAGTTATACTGGGCTTTTCTTATTGCTGTTTGAGTAATGCCAATTTCGCCTGTTCTAAAATTTAATAAGTCTAATTGAGTTATTAATGAAAAAAAGATAAATATGAATCCTAGTGTAAACCAAGCCATATAGTCAATTCCTTTTTTATTTAGCTTTTTCATTGTAGATTTAGTTCAATTTCAATTACTTCCTTATCTATAGAAGGTATAACTGTTTTGATTGTTTGATATCTATATCCTCCATCGAATTTTTGGGATATTTCTGTAGCTTGAGTGTGATATACTCTGAGTCTCCATGCTGCATATTTTTCTATTTTCAGTATTTCGCTTGTTTTGCTTTGTAATTCATTTATGGCCCCTTTAGCTATGTAATCTGCTATTATTCCGTCTTTATAGGGTGTTTTCAGGTAATTAATTAAAAGTAATTTATTTTCTACATGGATCATATTCGTGTTTATGAGTTTTTCTTTTTTAGCAGGAGAAATTGAATATTTTGCAATGAATGCAATGAGGAATATTGCTATTATGAATATGGATATTATTATAATCAGGCTTTCTCCAAATCCTTTTTTGTTTAGTTTTTTCATCTTTTCTTTCTTGCGAGTATAGATACTGTTAATTTTCCATTTTCTAAGTGGTCATTGTCTTTTACAAGAATATAATTATCTGTACTCCATAATTTATGGCTGAAGTCTCTTAATTCATAGAATTTATTATGATATCCTTCATTATAAGATATTGTCTTTTCCTTTCCTTTTTTGATTAATATAATTTTTATTCCTAATTCATTCATCTCTGGAGGTATTTCAATTGTTTTAAATAAATCATTATTGAATTTATTGGCGTCTATTATTCCTAACTCTATTCTGTTTGTGTATAGGTTGTTGTAGGATAAACCTTCTATAATTTGATTGTTCATCAAGGTATATTCCATGTTGTGTGTGCTTGTTTTGTCAATAAGTATGCTGACAGTGTAACTTTTTAAGGTAAAATATACAAATAAGGTTATCATTACATAGAAAAACCACCATATCATAGCGTGCATAATTCCTTTTTTATTTTTGAAATATTTCATCTTATTGAAGTTAGGATAGATTTCCCTATTTTTGCAAGATTATTTGATTTTATTATTCCTTCTTTATTTTCTATATTGCCTATTTCAAGCAAAATTGCTGTTTTATCATTATTTAACATCTCATTTCTTGGATCATCTTCTGGAAATTGTTCAGGTATGATTGGAACTATAGCAACACCATCAATTTTGTTTGAGTCAGAAAGCGAATTTAGAATTTTACATGCTAGTGCTTCTGATTGGTTTCTTTTTTTAGATTTATGAGAGATGTATGCTTTTATGAAATCATAATTTTTGTTGAGGTGGAGTGTTTTGTCGTCGTTTTTTCCGATATGGATACTTATTATTGCTAAATCATCCTGATCAATTAATTTTTTTATTTCTGTTTTACTTTTTTTTGTGGTTGAACTTTTTTCTTTTGTAATTTTGGGTTGAGGAGTTAATCTATCAAACAGATAAAATGCAATATTTTCTGCGATAACTGTATCTTCAGTATTTTGGCTGTAATCTATAAGGATATTAGTTAATGCGTCTATTTTTGTTTGAGGGCAATTTAAAATATTCATGTTTTTCTCTGTTTTTTGGTAATCAATGAACATATTATTATCTATTTTTGTAATTTTTATTTGAGATCTGTCTCCATGTTTTAGGGGAATAACTGCTTCTTCTGTTTTCAGGCTTTTTTTAGTGATGTATGGAAATGCAAGGGGTCTGGAGGTTATGCCTTTTTCATTCAGTGTCGATATGATTGCTCCTTTTTTGACAAAATTGAATGTGATATTCAATGGAGAATCCCCTTTAGGTCTGTTTATTAGGTCAACAAATAGATTTCCAGTTGTGCTGGCTATTGTTGTTGTGGATAATGCTACATCTTTTGTCCAGAATTCACTTTCTATATTGGATGTACCTCCTGGCAATAAGGTATTCCAGAAAAGAAATATTACAACTACTGCAATGATAAGATTATATAATGAATTTAGCATAAGTTCTATTACTGCCCCTTTTTTAGAATTAAATAGTCTCATTTTAGAGCTAAATCAACAAAGCATACCTCTTCATCACAATCATATTTTTTTATTTCAATTTTATATTTTAGTTCGCTTGACATATCTATGTTTATTTGGTCTACTTTGAAATTGATATTTTTGAAGGTTTTGCATTCAGGGGCGTCTCCTCCAAATAAGCACATACATGCTTTTACATTATCCTGACAGAGAGAATGATGGAAATTGTTCTCTCCTCGTTTAAAGAATCTGTAATAATAGCCTTTGTTGAGAACATACCATTTTGCTGTTATTGGTGAATTTATGATTTCATCTTTATTCATGAAGTCTACATCTCTTGCAATCCTGTCAAAATCAAGGGATGCTAAGGTTGGTCTTTCAGTAAGCCAATAATCCACAATACTATAAATAAAGAAAAGAAGGGCAAGGAATATAAGAATTCTTGGAAGAAATCTTACTATCTCTTTTAATGAAATTATTCCTTTTTTATTAGATATTATTTTCTTTATTTTCATCATGAAAACCTCATTAATGTTTTATTTTCTATGTTGTTGTTTATTATATCTTCAGGTATTACATCACCTACTATTATCCCTCCTGCAGAGATTGCAAAGTCTTCCATATGTCTAGAGGGGTCATCCATTACTTTATCCATATAGATTCCTTTAGATACTTCTGTAAATTTAAATTGTTTCCAGTATTGGTAAAACATACCGAAGAATATTTTAGTAGATTCAATTTGTTGTTTCCAGTCTTCATCTACAAATATATGAATCCAGATTATTTCTTCACTGGCATTTTCTATTTCTGCAACTATAAATCCTTCAATAATTCCATCATAAGGGTTCATTTTTTTGTTTATTCTCATTTTTGTTTTATTATTTTCATCTTGGTATTCAAGCGCAAAAACATTTCCGTTGTATATGCCATCCATTTTAAAGGCAGTCCATAAATCTTCTTCTTCATCTATGTACTGTTGTGTTCCGCCTTCTACATAACCTTTACCTTTTGTTATTTCATTTATTCTTATTTCTTTTGTTTTGCCATTATCATCTACCCAGTCTGTTGGTTCTTCACTATAACTTATTTCTTCAGGCAATATTGGAGGGGGCGAAATTTTCCTTGAGATATTCATAATTGTTCCTAGTAGGAAGACCGCAAATAATATGGCAATAATTATTATTGTCCATTTTTTTATTGTATTTTTTGTTTTCTCGTTCATTTTAGCTTGTAGGCCATTTATACTCTTCGGCTATCTCATGTTGTACCCATGATGATCCTGCTCCTGTTGCAAGGTGAGCAATTATGGTTCCTGCTGGACCGAGTAATGCACTTGCACCCATTTCAATTGCTATCTGCCCTGCTAGCACTAATCCTTGTAATACTGTTTTGCCCCATTGTTCACCTGTATAGCAGTAATTACATCCGTTATTATAATCGGTGTATTTAGATTGTTCTGTGGAGATTGAAACACACTTGGATTTGGTGTTGATGTTATTGTAGAAAGCAATTTGTTCATCCCACCAACTTCTTGTTCCACATTCTCTAAATGTATTTGAATCATCACCACCTGTAACTTTGTTTAGGTCTATCCATGATTTTCCTGTTGATATTGTGTGTATTTTGTCCACTGCTTCTGTTACAAGAGAGATTGGATTAAGATATTTATTAAAAGCTGACCTTGTATCGGTTGGATTCAATCTTATTGTGTCTACTTTCATTGTTCCTTCATTTACTACATTTTTTACAGGAACTGCAGAATTCCCTCCATAATCTTTTATTTTTAAGTAATATGCTGATTGTTTTGTTTCGTCATCTATCCTGGTGTTTTCACCTGCACATATACACACTTGCCTTCTTAGGTCTAAGTCTGTTTTGCAGGGTGAAGCAAAGTAAAATCTTGATGTAAATGCATCATCTCTCCCACCTTTATCCAGTCTTATGAAATAGTTTTTGGATTCTGGTTCTAATTCAAAGGTTCTTTTCTTTAATCCTAATAGGCTGGGTGAAGTTACTGCAAGATTGTTGATTCCAACTGAAGCATATTTTTCATCTACTCCATCTGCATATGCTGCAAGTGTTGCTATTCCTAGTGCTGCAATATATCTTTTGTTTTGAGCAGGGAATTTTAATGTATCTTTTGCTATTCCATTAAGTCTACCTAGTACAGATTCATACCTTCCAGAGTCTACTACTTTAGCAAAGTTTTTCTCTAATCTTTCACTTATTTCTGTTGTTGTTTTTTCAATTACTTCTTTTGCTGCGTCTGCTGTTTTTTTTGTAGCTATTGTAGTTAATTCTTTTTTTGCTAAATCTTCTTGTGCTTCTAAAAAAACTCTTTCTGCTGTTTCACCACCCATTCTCCTTAAATTTTTCGAAGCAGCTTCTACTACATCCCATGCAGCTCTTTCAGCAGTTTCAGCTGCAGTATATTTAGCTACTTGAGCATTTGCAGTATCCAGAACTTTAGATTGAATAGCCATTCTTTTCCATGGAATTCCTGAATTAATACTGGCGGTAGGTGCAACATACTTTGTTGTGCCAGGGATTCTTGTTCCAAATGTAGCAGCGTAACCTGGTGATCCATATTTTAATAGTCTTATTTCTGCTCGTTTTAACATAATTGCATAATATTTAGGGTGGACATTATCCAATAATTTTGGTAGGCTTTCTTTTATTGATTTCCCTAATAATTCTTCATTAATTTCAAGAAATCCCTTTTCAGCTTCTTTAAGATACAAACTTGCAAAACGGTTTGCAAAGTCATCCTGCATTTTTACAAGGTCATCTATCTGACTTACTGTTTTAGATGCGAATTTCTTAGATATGAATTTACCTGATTTTTTGTTTATTTCTTCAGTCATGTCTTTTGCTATCTGATTTTTAAGGTCATCAAGTGATAATCCTGCATATTTTTTTTTGTAATGATGGGGGCAGGTTATTAGGATTTATATCATCCATTGAACCTCTAAGTAGGGTAGTGATATCATCAGCACCTGCACTTAAGTCATCAGCATTTTGTACAAGTAATGTGGCAATATCATCTGCTTGTTCTGTAAGTTCGATTCCGAACTTTTCAGAAACTTCTGAAACTGCTTTTTTTCCAATTGTGCCTTGAACAATTTTAATAGCTTCATCTCCACCTACTCCGCTGTTAATAAGGATTCTCATCATATCATCTGCTTCTTCCTGAGTAAATTTAGTTAATGGTTTTTTGAATATATATTTGAAGTTTCTTAAGGATGCCTTGAATTTAGCAGGGTCAAAAAATGCTATACCTATTCTTTTCCATCCTTCTTTAGTAGTTATGAGTTTTAAACCACCTTTTAGACCTTCTTTGATTGCAGTTCTGCCTTGTTTTGTTGCTGCAGTTTTAACAGCTTTAGCAGCACCTTTTCCCACCCCTTTTCCGGCTGCACCTATTGCTTTAATTGGGTGTCTTATGACTTTTGCTATTGGTTTTATAAGTGGACCTATTCCCAGGAATACCGTGTTTAAGATTGCCCCCTGCATTACTACTTCACTCATTACATCTAATGTATCAATTTGCCATCCTGTTTCTTCACCTTGAGGAAAACCTTCTGCATAAGCAACATATTTTGGATCTCCTGCTCCTGCAATCCATTTTGCACTATTGTCATCTTTACATACATCCTTTTGAGGTAATTCAAAGCCTTGAATTGCACAATGATTTCTTGCAGGATTGCATTTTATGCATATTTCTCCCATCATATATCCATCTTCACATTCTGTTTCTATTGGTTGGTCTACTTTTATTCCAAAAAATGTTCCTAAGAAATTTACAGTGGCTTCCCATGCATCAGCAATTGCTTTTCCTACCGTTTTAAATGGATTTAATACCCAATCATACCAGTGACTTTTTTCATGTTCTATATGTGCTTTTGGTTCTGTGCAACTTTCACAGGGAGTAACTAGTGAAGTTATATAAGCTGTTCCTTCATTTTTATTGTCGTAATCGTTGCTGCAATAATAAATTTTTATTCCTGGAGCTTCTATCCATGTTGGTGATGTTTCACAGGATTTGCCTTTCTTTGCACCTATTGCATTGTTAGTATCATATTCATTCTTTACTCTTTTAACTTGAGATGTTTTATACTCTATTGTCCATGTTTTATCATCTGAAAGGTTTATGTAATAAACTACCAGGCCAATGTTATGGACTACTTCTATCATATCTACTTTATAATTAGTGTCCTTTTTGCTTAATTCTGTTATGAAATCACCAGATATGGGTGTTTTTTCATCATAAGGTTTACCTCCACTACTTTCTGTTTTGTAAGTTTTAACATTATTCCAATCAAAACCTTTTGGATCATAACTTACCCAGTACGTTAAGTCGTAACGATAAATAGCAACTGTATCTTTTATTGTAACTTCTAAAGTTGGAGAAATTCCAAATTTATTCACATTTTTTCCTTGCACCAAAGCATCAATAGATTTAGTTACAGCATTCATTGAATTTATAACTATCTGGTCTTCGCTGCTGAATGTTTCTTTGTAAGGTTTAAACTCTCCACTTCCTGGCCAGATCATAGTGCCATTTTCATCAAAGAAATGAACTTTTACGTAACTTATTACTGGGAAGGCGACTACATATGCCATCAATCCTATAATTACTAGACCCAGAATTATTTGTACTATAGTATAACCTCTTTTTTTTAATTTAATCATCTTTTATTTTTCTTTTTTTTCTCCTCTTTCCCAACAAGAACCTTCTTTACAATCTTTTTTTCCTACATCTACCCATTCAAAATCTTCACTTGGTGCATCTGTTGAGCATTGTCTTGCTGTGATAAATGAGGTGCATTTTTCTCCTTTTACTTCATCTTCTGCACTTTGGCCTATGTCGAGGTATCTTTTGGATCCTATACTTATCTGTTGCCTGAAAATTATTATCAATATGATAAGAACTACTAGCGATATAGCAGCTATTATAATTACTTGCAGAGATAATCCTTGCGCTTTCTTTTTTATCATTTTTTCACCTCAAAAACCTTTTTTGAGACCAGTGAAAATCTTTAATTTTCACGCTGCCTCAACCTATTATAAAATCACATTCTTTTCCGGCATCTTCATAGGGCATTAGTACAATTGAATGTTCTGGTTCTAATGGTGGATTGTCTTCGTGGTAATCTCCTTTTACACCTAATCCGGGGAACCATCCAGCTATTGTCTCCCATGCTACTGATGCACCTTGACCCCATTTGACTAATTGATGAATATTAACCCTCATATATACCAATGCCATTGGCTTGTCTATTTGGTAATAATAATCTGAATCACTTGCAAATAAATCACTTGCTTTTTTGTTTAATTTAGCATATTCATAATAAGGCATATTAACTATGGGAATTGGATTTTTTTTCATCCATTCTGCTAAAGTAGTTATTGTGTTTTTATCTTTTCCAGTTAGGCTGTATTTTCCTTCAGATTTTATTAAATCTTTATTAAAACGTATTTCTGAGCAAATAACACAAAATCTTGGAACAGGACTTTGTTTTGCAGCTCCTACTGCAGCTTTTAGATATTCTTTTACAGTGCCTATTGCTGTTTTTTCATCCTGCCCATAGAGGTGCCACCAGTTTTCAAATATAGGCATAGCCCCATGGTTAACTTTATCAACACAGGATTTTGTTTTTTTTGCTATTAATTTATCTAAGTTGAATTCAACTAAACTTTTTTCGTCTGTGGGGTCAAAAATTTCAGAGAATTGGTTATCTGGATAATTAAGATTGAATGTTTCAATTGTTTTTCGTGATCCTTTGAATCCTTTAGTTAAATTTTGAATACTTATTCTTGAGATGTCTGCTTTACATGAAGAGGGAATCTGACCCAATCCAATAAGCCGTTCTGGTCCAATTCCCTGGCTGAAAATTTCCCATCTACATGAAAGATAAGATCCAAATATTCTTTCTGCACCTATTAACTTGACAGCAGCAAATATTAAAATAATAGCAACTATCGCTAAAAATATTGCTTCAACAGTTACTCTCATTAGTGCTTTCTTTTTTAGTTTCATCTTTTAAAAATAGACCTCATTATTGCTATAATGATAAGTGCAAGAATACCAAAAGCTATCATGTAGATTAATGTTTCTGGAGCTAGACCAAATACTCCTCTTTTAGAAATCTTGTTAGGATTTCTAAACCGACAAAAATTTACAATTTTTGTAGTTTTTTTAATCATATCCAGAAATCAGCTAATTAGATATATAAGGTTTTCTGTTAAGCTATTATACTATGACACTGAATATTATTTCTAAAGTTTTCATATTTGAATTCAGTCAGGTACATGAATTCTTTTTCTTTGAGTGATTCTTCATTTAATTGGGTTATTGCTGTATCTGTTATTGTGTCTCCTACGGCTGTTCTTATGAAACTTACTATTGCTCTGGTAATAAGGTTTGTGTTGTCTCTTTGGTACATTATGACATAATCTTTGTTTAGATTGAAGTTAGTTACTTCGTTGAAAGGGTTTTTGTTGTTTATTATGTCTTTTCCAAAGTAATTTAGGTAGTTTCTTTTTTGAATGTCTTTTGGAACTTTACTTATTTCCATCCATTCAACGAATTTTGTAAATGTTTTTTGTCCTAATTCGTTTTTGACAGATCTGTCAAATGTTATTTTGTATCTGGCTATGCAAGGGCTTGTTTTGACGTTTTCTTCTTTTATTAGTTGATGGACAGCCCATATAAGCTCAATTGCAGTTATTGTCTTTAATGGTCCTGTTTTCAAAACTTTTCTAATTCCTACATATGAACCTACTTTTCCAGCACTAACTCCAAAGACTTTTGATAATGTTTCTTCTTTAGTTTCATATACTGGTTGATCCCCTGTAGGGTAAAAGAACCACCATTGATCCAGGAATGGCAAGGACCCGTGCCATACATCATCCCATGCATTTCTCATATCTTTTCCTACAATATTATACATTGCAAATTCTAATAGATCTGCTTCATTGTCTTCATCAAAAGATATTTCTTTTTTATAAACTCGTTTATATTCTTTGATTGTTTTTTTGGCATTGGATTTTTCTTTTTCCAAATCTCTTAAAGTTATAGTAGTATTTCGCATTTCACATTGTGGGTTTGTGACGAAGTAGCCCATACTGACTATGTTGGCAGTGCCGTGAGTTAACATGTCCCATCCACAAGTATCTTTTCCTGCTATTTCCCATAATACTTTTCCACTATTAAAAATCCATAGAACAATTATTATTAATGCAACTACAATTGCAGATATTTTAACCATAGTCTTGACGCTTGGTTTTACCTGGGCTTTCTTGTTTTTAATCATTTACCCTGTTAAGAAGAAGGAAGGTATATAATATTTTCCATTATGTTTTTTTATAACAAGTATTGTCGCAGTCAATCCATGCTTTGCAGATATTGGGTAATTCTACTTTATTGTAGTTGTTTGGATTGCTTTTTGCACAAATTTGAGTTTTGCCCTGAAGAATTCCTTTTTGGCACCTGCATTTTTCTTCTTCTGCTCCTGCTATTTTTTCAATTTCACTCATTTCAACGTTTTCTGCTACTGTTTTTTTTGTGAATAATGGCTGTATAAAGACTATTGCTAAGAGTGCAATTACTATTATGCCCATAATCATTTGTACCATACTTAGGGCTTTTTTGTTTTTCATGTTATAAAATCCATAAGGCCGGATATCATACTGCCCATTTTCACGTTTGATTTCATTGCTATGAATATTAATGCTAGTAGAACAAGTACTCCTATAATTATTGCTACTACATAAGGCCACCCTATAGTTGCTTTCCTATTCATGATTATATTAGAATTTTTTATCTATATAAATTTATCCTATACAGCAAGCGATTTCAGGTTCAGGGCAGTCTTTCCATTTTCCTACATTGGCAGGAATGACGTTGTCATCAGTTGGTAGACAGCATTTGTTTATTGTTCCTGGCAGATTGCAGGTGTATGCTGAAATGGAATCGTCTGTTTTTTTTACCTTTTTAGCGAATGAATTGCTTAATAATAAAAATATTATTATAATGACTATGACCAGAATTATTGAAATGATTGTTGCATTAGATACAGCTTTTTTAAAAAACATAAGAAAAAAATAAAAAAATTAAATACTTGGCGGGTTCCAAGTACAGTCTGTTTGTGCTTTACATGCTTCTTCTCTACCATCAAAGTCACTACATTGCTCTGCTCCACCTTCTCCGTAAGTGCCTGTGCATGTTCCTTCTACTTTACAGCAGATTTCTCCGGCACCAACATTTGAATATTTACCAAATAGAATTGTGTCTGTTCCACAATCATTGCCGCTTCTTTTTTCTCCGCCTGCTTCCTGGCATGTCTTTTCTTTGGTAATATCAGTTATTCCCTGACTGAATACACCCATTCTGCCTGTGAATATTGCCCATAGAACAACCAACACAATCAGAACAATAGCAGCTATTATTATTGTGTTTAAACTTAAACCCTGTCCTTTTTTTCTCATAAATATACACCTCGTTTTTTATCCTTAAATCTAATTATACTCTATAATTGGGATATGTTATATTTAAAACTTTCTATAGTTATTACCCGCAAATATCCAATGTTACAAATAATGTGTTTTTTCCAGAAGGATCTATTGGTATGGGGTATGCTTTGTGTTTTTTTACTCCTGGGCAACTGCTGATGTTGACTATGTCTTCTGATTCGGTTTTTGCATCAAATCCATAACCTACATTCCATTTTTCTAATGTTTTATTAAGAATTTCTTTTGTTGTTCTATCTATATAAGCGCAAGAGTCTTCACTTGTAGAGCAAATTACTGTTCCAGTATTGGGATATTGTCTGGCACAGTCCTGGTAAAGTTCTGTAAAACTTAGATCATTACATTCACTAACTGTTGTTCTTAATAATGTGCTTAGTATATTAGATGCCATTTCTGTTTGTGTGAATTCTTTTTTATAAGCTGATGGTTTTTTCAAAACTACAAAACTTATGGCAAAAAGCATAGATACAGATATTAAAATTACAATAATTGCTAATCCCATTATCTCCATCTGTCCACGTTTCATTGTGTATAAACCTCTACAGCCAATACTCCAAAGTTATATTTTTTTGAAGTAGGATTAAATAATGATATCGGTATAAATGTGGATATTCTATTACGATAGGTTGTCGGTGTGCTGTTGTATAGGTCCCATTTAGTTCCTTCGTTGGGGAATACTTCTTCTACCCAGATTTTACTGAATTCAAAAATATCATAATAATAAATGCTGTTGTCTTTTAATAATTTAGAAGCAGCATCTAATTTCATCAAATCAATACAATCTTCTACCCTTACATTTTCTTCAGAGCATTGTAGTTCAGGAAGGAAAGAAACTTCTTGTGCAATTCCTATTGCTTTTAGTTGTATATTTTCTTCTATTTCAATTTTAGCAGAACCTTTCATTATGTTCATGTAAAATACAAATCCAAAAACAACTAATATGAAGAAGATAAATAAGATGGCTATTGATTCTCCCATCTGTATTTGCGCTTTTTTGTTTTTCATTTTTAGTATATTAATGCACATGAAAAGAGCTGCGCTCTTTGATTTTCATTTTTTATGTTGATATTGTAATCTTTCATTGCGTTCATTCTTGGCAATCCATTAGCTGGAAAATTATTTAGTTCATCTGCTGAAGTTATTTTCATACTGTCTATAGGGATATTTGCACTGCTGTGGGGGGAATAACATCTGGTTCCTGTACCATAATTGGTGCTTAATTCTTCAGACCGTTCTGAATAAATTTTACTTACCAGATTAAGTTTTTTAAATGCTTTTTTCATAACGCAGTCATATATGTCTTTATCATCTGCAAAAATCGCTCCAAAAAGGCTTTCTTTTTTTAGATAGTATGTTGTTCCTTTTGATTCCCAGGTATTTTCTTTTTTTTGAAAGAATTCTATTGTTCCTGTGCTAGGTATTATATTTGAAGTTCCTATATCTGTTAGGTTTATGGCAGTAACGTCTTCATTTGCCATATTGCTTAGTTTTGTTAAAACATTATTGTTTGGGTTTATCAGAAATATAAATTTAACTTTGTAATTGTTTTTATTTTTGAAATTATTTATGTTTTCTATTAATTCTTTGTTCATTTCCTGGGGAAGTTCATCGTATATTTTAGTTGCTATTGATTGAGTATTGCTGTCATGAACAAGTACATATCTTAGTTGAGGGTCAGTTAGGTAAAGGAAATTAGTTACTCTGTAAGGCATGTTCCAGTCTAAAGCCCAAGTTATCAATTTTTTTCCTTTTAATAAGTTGGGTGCGAATATTACATTTCCTTTTATCTGTTTGGGGATTGCACCTATGAAATATCTGTTACATTCAAATCCAATATCTACTTTAGGAAGATCTACGATGTTTATTGTGTCTGTTGAAATTTGAGCACCAGTGAGGATTGATTCAAGGCTGGTTACTATTGTTGCAGATGTTTTTATTTCAGAAAGATCTTTTTGTTTGTTTACTACATTAATAAAAAAAACAAAGATAATTGCTCCTGCTATTAATATGAATATCCAATTGAAATGTAACTCTATCAGGCCCCTCTTTTTCATTATAGGGTTTATTTATTTAGTGTTATTTATATTTATTGTTTCTATGCTGTTATTTAAATTTAACTTTGAATTAACTAAAAGTTATAGAAAACTATTTATAAACCCTATATAACTTTAATGATATGGCAAAGAAATCATTTTTGTTAGTAAGTTTAAAGGAGAACAAGGCTAAAGAGCTGGCGCAAGCTATAGCTAATGAGAGTTGTAGAAAAATATTAGATTATCTTGCAGATAAGGAGGATGCTACTGAAACAGAGATATCTTCAAAGCTTAATATTCCTATATCTACTGTTCATTATAATTTAAAGCAATTGTTGGCAGGAAGCCTAGTGGTGGTAGATGAGTTTCATTATTCTGAGAAAGGAAAAGAGGTAAACCATTATAAATTGGCAAATAAGTATATTATCATAGCTCCAAAGACAACATATGGTATTAAAGAAAAATTGAAATCTATATTGCCTGTTGGATTATTGGCTTTGGTAGGTGCAGGATTTATACAACTTTATACTAAATATTTTAGGATTTCTAGTTTTTCATCTATGAAATCTCCTGCTGTTATGGAAATTGCAAGTGAAGTTCCTGCAAAAGCAGTTGATATGATTATGGAAGAAGCAGAAAGTGTAGGGGCACAGGCTGTAATGGAAAAGGCACCTGAAGTTGTTATGGAAACTGTAAGGGCAGTTCCAAATTATACTTTATGGTTTTTGTTTGGGTGTTTGTTTGTTATTGTTTTGGTTGTTATTTTTGAAATGATAAAGGCGAAAAGAGAAAAATAGATAAATGATAGAACCTAATTAAATTAAAATGAATAAAAAATTGTTTTTAATTGTTTTATTAGTAATTTGCTTATTTCTTATTTCATGTAGTAATGTAGACAATCTCGAAGGAAAAATAAGAGACGAAATAGAAAAAGCAAATTATTGTAATGAAGATGTAGATTGTAAAATAGAGTCTTTTGGATGTCCTTTTGATTGTTATAATTTAGTAAATAATGATGCAGATATAGCTGGAATTGAAAGGTTAGTTGATAAATATTATCAAGTTCAACCCAAGGAGAGAGAATGTGTGTATGAATGCATGAAAGACCCAGAAGTAATAGTTTGTGAGAATAATAAATGCGTAGCAAAGGAATCTTTACCAAAGGTTAGCGAATGCATAACAGATAGAGATTGTGTGAAGGGGGGATGTTCTGGAACTATATGTCAGAGTAAAGATTCTGAGCCAATATTCAGTACTTGTGAGTTCTTGCCAGAGTATTCGTGCTATAAACAGATAAATTGCGGATGTGTTAATGGTAAGTGTGGATGGGATAGGACTTCTGGTTTTGATAGATGTGTTAAAGAAGCAAGAGTATCAGGCGGGGATGTTATAGTATAGATTTTTAAAGATTAAGTGTTTCTATGATAAATATGAAAGTAATAATAGTTACAGGTTCAGTTGGAACTGGAAAGACAACATTAAGCAGGAAGTTAGCTAAGAAACTAGATTTTAGACATATTGATGTTAGTAAATTGATAGATACTGAACATATTTCTTCTGGTTATGATAAGAAACGGAAATGCAAAATAATAGATATAAAGAAATTAAATAAGTCATTAATAAAATTAATCAATGAATGTAAAAAACCAATAATTAAAAAAACTATTGTACCCAATAGTTCGAGCGCTTTGGAAAAGATTTCCAAACCCCTCAAGCAAAGCTTGAGAAGAGCTCAAACCAATAATAAAAATCTAAAAAAATCTAAAAAAATAAATGGAATAGTTGTAGATTCCCATCTTAGCCATTACTTGCCTAAGAGATATGTTGATTTGTGTATTGTTGTTAAGTGTGGCTTGAAGGTTATTGAAAAAAGATTGAAGAAAAGAAAATATGATAAAGAAAAGATAAAAGAAAACATTGAATGTGAAATATTTGATATTTGCTTAAATGAGGCTAAAGGGAAAAAACATAAGATAGTTGTTATAAACACTACAAAAGGTATAAATATAAGTGAAATTTCCAAGAAGATAAAGGCAAGAGAAATCAAAAAGATTTCTGGCGCCTCTTCGTAAACTCAGAGGTGAGTTAAAATGAATGCACAAGCAGAAGAATTAAATGAAATAATAAAGAAGAACAATGAAAACATATATGACTTGCTTTCTGATAAAGGAAAGGCTATATTTTTTCCAAAGAAAGGAATTTTGAGTCAGGCTGCTGCTGCAAAAGGCAAACGGATTAATGCAACTATAGGTATGGCATTAGAGGAAGATGGGAGTCCTATGCGTTTAAAGTCTATAGCAAAAAATATTAAGTTAGATCCTAAGGAGGTTTTTCCATATGCGCCTAGTTTTGGTAAAAAGGAACTTAGGGAAAAATGGAAAGAGATGATATATCAAAAAAATCCTAATTTAGAAGGTAAGGAAATAAGTTTACCAGTAACGACAAATGCCTTAACTCATGGATTAAGTATGCTTGGTTATATGTTTATTAATCCTGGTGATAAGGTTATTATGCCTGATTTATTTTGGGGTAATTATAAGCTTATTTTGATTAATGCATATGGCGCTGTCTTTGATACTTTTGAAACATTTAAAGGGAAAGGGTTTAATGTTAATGGATTAAAGGAAAGATTAAATGATGGGATAGGCAAAAAGATTGTTTTGTTGAATTTTCCAAATAATCCTACTGGTTATACTATTACTGAAAAAGAAGCAGCTAAGATTAAAGAATTGATTAAAGAATCAGCTGAAAAAGGGAATAAGCTTGTTGTTATAATTGATGATGCTTATTTTGGGTTAGTCTATAAAAAAGGAGTTTATACTCAGTCTATATTCTCTGAATTAGTAAATTTACATGAAAATGTGCTTGCGATTAAGTTAGATGGAGCCACAAAAGAGGATTATGTATGGGGACTTCGAGTTGGCTTTGTTACTTATGGAATTAAAGGAGGAGATAAAGCTTTATATGAAGCTTTAGAGAGCAAAACAGCTGGTGCTGTCAGAGGAAATATTTCAAATGATTCACATTTATCTCAAAGCCTGGTTTATCATGCTTTTGGTGATTCAAAATATTTGAATGAGAAGAAAAAGAAATATAACTTGCTTAGAAAGAGATTTAAAATTGTAAATAAAGTTTTTAAGGGGCATAAGGAATATGCTGATGAGTTTATTGCTTTGCCATACAATTCAGGTTATTTTATGTGTGTGAGATTGAATAATAAAGATGGTGACAGTGTAAGGCAGATTTTATTGGATAAATATGATACAGGAGTTATTGCTATAGGAAATATTTTAAGGATAGCGTATTCATCTTTAAAAACAGAAGTTGTTGCTGAAATTTTTGAGAATATTTACAAAGCGTGCAAAGAATAAGATGGTTAAGAAAACCGAAAAGAAAAAAGATTCAAAGTTTGGGGAGAAGTTGCACTGGATTTCAGGTCATATTATGGCAGTGATATCTATTATTCTGGTTGTAGTTGCTTTTGGAGGTGCGTATTATTTTGTTATAGCACCAAATATGGTTTTAAAGCCGTTTATAGAAAAACCTTCTTTACCAGAGAATGGATTGAGTAGGATACAATCAGGAGAGCAAATTATAAGTTCAGAACATATAAATTATTTAATAAATGAAATTGGAGCTTATAAATTAAGGAAAAAATTCGGAACAAAAGATTACCCTGTTATGGAATTTTTTCTTACAGATATAAATGTAAGGTACTATTCTTATGTTAAGGATAATTTGCCTGTTACAAAGAAAGGAAATGCTAAGAATGAGGATATTATAATTAAAGGAAGCCAAGAAGTTGTTTTTAATATTTTTGAGTCTATGGATATATCCTTTGCTGTTAAAGAAGCAAAAGATAATGGAGATATACAATTTGAAATTGTATCTGATACGAAAACGTTGGCTATTAAAGGATATTTTCCTATATATGATAATCTGAAATGAAAATTAAGATTAAAACTGGAAATGTGGAGTTAAATGCAGAGCTTAATGACTCTGAAACAGCAAAGAAGATTTATGAAAAATTACCTATAAATGGCAAAGTGCAGAGATGGGGGAATGAGATTTATTTTGAGATTCCGTTACATGTTGATTTAGACGAAGAGATTGCTAAGGAAGTTGTTGAATTGGGTGATTTGGGGTTTTGGTCGGATGGTGATTGTTTTTGTATATTTTTTGGAAAGACTCCTGCTTCAGAAGAAAACGAAATAAGGGCGGCTTCTAAGGTTAATGTTTTTGGCAAAGTTGTTAAAGGAGTTACTTTGCTTAAGGCGAGTAAAGATGGAGCTAATATTCTTATTGATAATGCTTAATATATAGAAAAACTAAAGGTTACTATTTGCTAATTCTTGTTTATATTTTTCCATTTCTTCTGCTGCAAGTATCATTGTTCCTTCTCCTTTTGCAGTAAATAATTCTCTTTGTAATGCTTTGGGAACATAACCATTAACTATATGTGCACGTTTAACTCCTCCTTTTATTGTATGTATGCAGCCATTTACTTTTGGGATCATTCCTCCTTGAACTGTTCCATCTTCTATTAACGCTGTTACTTCTTGTGGTGTTGCTACACTAATAACTGATTCTGGATCTCCAATATTTCTTAGGATTCCTCCTGTGTTAGTCATATAAATAATTTTTTCTGCTCCTAGGGCACAAGCAACATAACTGGCTGTTTTATCTGCATTAACATTATGGACTTCGTATGTTTCTTGATCCATACCTTGAGAAGATATAACTGGAATTTTTTCTTTATCTAATTCAGCTTGTATTACTTCTGCTGAGATACTTACTGGTTCTCCTACATATCCTAAATCTATTTGCCTTCCATTTTCTCCTGGATGAAAATATCTTCTTGTAAAAATTATTCCTGAATTAGCTCCAGCCATCCCTACAGCTTGGGAACCATGCCTCCATAGGGTTGATACTATATCGTGGCTTGCTTCACCAGATGCACCATAAATAAGTTGAATAGTTGGTTTGTCTGTATATCTTAATCCCTCAATTTTTTTTGTTTCTAGCCTCATACGTTTTTGAAGTTCATCTAATTGAGGACCATATCCATGTACAAGAACCACGCTTATTCCTAGTGTGTTGATTACGTGGATATCTTCACATAGGTTGTCTAGACTATCTTGGTCTTTTACTAAGTCCCCTCCAAATTTAATTATTATAGGTTTATCTTTAAATTGATTAACATATCTAGCTAATACACTTGTATTTATTTCCATTATATAGTCACCCTATCTAAATATCCTTGTACATCATTATTTTCTATTTCATTAAGTAAAGGTATTTTTTGAATTAAAGTAATTGGACTATGCCCTTTGGCTTTTATGCCTTTTATTAAATTTGAAGCATCTAATGCCCCTTTTGCCCAATGATCAAGTTCAGAACATACGAACAAATAAGCTTCCCACATTTTTGAAATTTCGTTTTTTTCTGAAATTATTTCTCCTTGGACATATTCAGCTAACCCATCTAATGCTGTAGCATATCTTTTAAATTCTGCTGTTTGCCTAGCCATAACTCCCATATAGGTTTTAGGAAAATGACTACCAGCAAAATTTGCTTGAGTTACTGCTCTATCTTTTTGTCTTTCAACAAAATCACTATAAAATTGTCCAAAATATGAAGAGATAGCATGATAAGTTAAGATTCCTGCTAAAGTTAATCTTCTTTCATCAGAAGACATAGTGCTTATACTTGGATGAACAGTAGATTTTCCTCCTTTATCTGACCTTGCATATGAAGAATTTCTCTTTAAGCAAAATTCAATGAAACCATTAGTTCTAATTATTTCTTCATGGTCTCTAAATATTGTATCTAATGGATCGTCTCTATTCCATGGAGTGTTAAGGGTAACGATTTCAGTAGGGGGTCTCCAAATTTGTTCAAAAAATTCTCTATCTGCTTGTTTTCTTTCGGTGTTTTCTATCAATTCTATCTGGGGCGGTGCTAAATTTGCTGTGTCATCAATTTCTAATGTTTTTAACACTTCAGATAAAACTTTTTGGGCTTCTTGGGTAATGTCCATAATATTTCACATACCTTAGGAATGATTCACTATTTATAAAAGTTTCTACCATATAGTACTAAAAATAAAGATTAACTATTGTTATCCATATAACATAACTTATTTAAATGAGGCTTAAGTTCTTTAATTAAAATGAATATCGATAAAAATATACTGGACGAAATGAACCTTAAGAAGTTAGAAGACCTTGATAATTCTCATGTAATGAAGATTGTTGAAAAATATGTAACTCATTGTAAACCTGCAAAGGTTACTGTAGTCACAGACGCTAAAGAAGATATTGATTATGTCAGACAGCTTTCATTAAAAAATGGAGAAGAGAAAAAGCTTTCTATGGAAGGGCATACGATACATTATGATGGATATAAAGATCAGGCAAGAGATAAAGCAAATACTAAAGCATTAGTATCTAAGGGAAGAAAGTTAAGTAAAGTAATCAATACAGGAGACAGAGAAGAATGTCTAAAGGAAGTGCATGAACTGCTTGAAGGAATAATGGAAGGCAAAGAGATGATTATTAGGTTCTTTTGCCTTGGGCCATTAAATTCAAAATTTTCAATATGCGCATTACAATTAACGGATTCAGCATATGTTGGACATAGTGAGGATATACTTTATAGGGCAGGTTATGAGCAATTCAAGAAATTAAATAAGGAGAAAAGAGATTTCTTTTATTTTGTTCATTCAGCTGGAAAACTTGATGCTCGAGGAAATAGCGTCAATATCGATAAAAGAAGGATATATATTGATGTTGAAGAAGAGCAAGTATTTACAGTAAATAACCAATATGCTGGAAATAGTTTAGGATTAAAAAAACTTGCATTAAGATTGGCTATTAGTAAAGCTAACAAAGAAGATTGGCTTTGTGAACATATGTTTGTTATGGGTGCAAAACCAGAAGGAAAAAACAGAGTTACATATTTTACAGGGGCATATCCTAGTGCTTGTGGAAAGACATCTACAGCTATGATTCCTGGACAGAGTGTTATAGGTGATGATATAGCTTATATTCGGCCAGGAGAAGATGGACGAGCATATGCTGTTAATATTGAACAAGGCATATTTGGCATAATTACAGATGTCAATCCAGTAGATGATCCATTTATCTATAAAGTGTTGACGAGTCCGAGAGAACTTATTATATCTAATGTATTGACTGTGGATGGTGTACCTTATTGGTTAAATATGGGAAAAGAATTGCCAAAAGAAGGAATTAACCATTATGGTGAGTGGAAAGAAGGTATGGAAGATGATAAAGGAAATACAATTACTGCAGCACATAAAAATTCAAGGTATACTGTAAGAATATCAGAACTAGAAAATGCAGATCCTCATGCAGACGATCCTAATGGGGTTCCTGTTGATGGATTCATATATGGCGGTAGAGATTCAGATACTTCTGTTCCAGTATATCAGACGTTAGGATGGAGTCATGGTGTATTTACAGGAGCATGCTTAGAATCAGAAACAACTGCTGCAACATTAGGGGCTGAAGGGGTAAGGAAGCTTTCACCTATGGCTAATATGGATTTTTTGGTTGTTCCATTGGGAACATATATTGCAAATCATCTTAAATTTGGTGAGGAACTGGATAAAGAACCATTGGTTTTTGCTACAAACTACTTTCTTAAGGAAGAAGGGAAATTTTTGAATGAGAAAGTAGATAAGAAAGTATGGATTATGTGGATGGAAGGAAGGGTTCATAATGAATATGATGCAATTGAAACTCCAATTGGTTTTATCCCTAAGTATGAAGATTTGAAGGAATTATTCAAGCAGATATTTGACAGAGAATATACTAATGAAAATTATGAGAAACAATTTTCAGTAAGGATTACAAAATGGCTTTCTAAAATGGATAGGATTGAAGAGATATATGGTGCAGAAGAAGAAATACCTCAGATTTTCCATGACCATCTTGAGCAGCAAAGAACAAGATTAAATGAAGCCAAAGAGAAGTTTGGAAAGGATGTTGTGAGTCCCTTCGACTTTAATTGAATAGATTTAAATACTCTTTTCTGTTTTATTAGTGTATGAAAACTAGTTTGGCATCTTTAGAGCTGCATTATTTAGTTAAAGAGTTTCAGTTTCTGATAGGTGGAAGAATAGATAATATCTATAATCCTAAAAAGGAAGAGTTTATTCTACAGTTTTTTGTTTCTGGAAAAGGGAAGCATATTGTAAGGATGATTTCAGGAAAGTTGATATATTTGGCTTCAGCAAAAAGTCCTGCCGAGGCACCATCTGGGTTTTGTATGTTTCTTCGGAAGCATTTAGGAAATTCCAGGTTAAGAAGTGTTAAACAGCTTGAGTCAGAGAGGATTGTTGAGTTTGTTTTTGAGAAAGAGGGGAGAAAGAAACTTATTGTAGAATTATTTGGAAAGGGGAATGTTTTATTGTGTGATGAAAATGATGTAATTCTATCTGCTTTGGTTTATCATAAATGGAAAGACCGAGAGATAAGAGCTAAAGGCAAATATTTTTATCCTAAGAGGAAGTATAATATTTTTGAGTTGGAGTTGAGTGAATTAAAGAAATTGTTTCAGGAGTCAGATAAAGAGTTGGTGAAGTGTTTAGCTTCTGAATTGGGTTTAGGAGGTCCTTATTCAGAAGAGGCCTGTTTATTGAGTGATGTGGATAAGGGAATTAGTCCTTCAAGTTTAGATGATAAAGAAATTAATAAGTTATTTAAGAGCATAAAAAAGCTTGTTGATAATAAAATTAAACCTTTAACTGTTTATTTGAAGGAAGAGGTAAAGGATATTGTTCCTTTTGAACTTAAAGTATATGGAGATCTTGAAAAAAAATCTTTTAAGGCATATAATGAGGCATTTGATAATTATTTTTTAGAAGATGTTAAGGAAGAAAAGCCAAAAACAAAACAAGAAAAGGAGATAGATAAACTTAATAGAAGAATGGAGCAGCAGAAACAGACTATTAAGGAATTAGGGGATAAAGAGATTAAAGAAAGGGGAAAAGCAGATTTAGTCTATAAGAATTATGAGCTTGTAAATGAGATTATTGCAGAGTTAAGGAAAGCAACAAAGAAATATGATTGGAAAGAGATAAAGAAAAAGTTAGAGGGGCATAAAGTAGTAAAATCAGTTAATTCTAAGGATAAGACAGTAGAGATTGAGATTTAGCCAAAAAGTTACAAAAATCGTAGATACTTAAAAATGCATAGGATTTTTTGTATTTCTTAGAAATTTTTAATTTCAAAGAGATTTTTGAACTTCAAAAATTGCTTTGTAATTTTTGTAAGTTTTAGAAACAGAGTATTGTACTCAATACCTTCAAACAAGTTTGAGGTTTCTAAATTGTTTGGAAAGCTTTGCTTTTGTCCCAAAACCCCAAACAAGTTTGAGGTTTCCACAAAGTTTATATAAATGAGGTTCTGACTTATTAATATGCCAATTAATTTTCATGGGGATATGGATAAATATCTTTCGGGTAAGAGGAGAAAGCGGCTTTTTTCTGATATCAAATCTAAAATTATGAATAAAAAAGCTGTTTTGTCTTATAGAGCTTCTAATAAATTAGGTAATTTGAAGGATAAATTTACTTCAAAGGTAGGGGAGATAAGAAATAAGAGTAAATCAGCTGAGAAGGAAATAACGCGGAATGAGATTGATGAATTAGTTGAAAAGAGCAAGATAAATGAGGCAGGGGGACAGGTTACTTGTATTAAGAAAAAGGAAGAGAATGTTTCAGAAATTATACCTAAGGTAATTAGTAAGGTTATTGAGAATCAAAATAAATCAACCCAAGAAGAAAAAACAGAAATATTAGGTAGTGGATGGAAAGAGGTAAAGTTTGAAAAATTACAGCGTGAAAACACTTTAGATAGTTTAGAAGAAGAGAAGAGAAAAGTTCAGGACAGTCTCAATAAGATAGAAGGAAAACGGGAATTTGAAAAACAGAAGTTAGTGAAATTAGGTGAAGAAAGGGAGCAGAGAGAAAGAGCAGAGTCAGAAGAAGAGAAGGCAAAAAGACTAGCTTTAGAAGATGAAGTTAGGATATTAAAAGAAAAGCAAAAGATAGAATCAGATAGATTATCCGAATTAAAGGCAGCAAGAAGAATAGAGCAAATGGATGCTTTAAGGGGCAGAGTTACAGATATTTTATTCAAGAAAAAACCTAAAGTAAAAAAAGATATGGGTGAAGTGGTTAGAAAAGAAATAAGGGCAGAAGCTAAGACAAATAATATAAAAGAAGTTAATATTTCTTCTGAGATAAATGAAGTAGAAAAACCAGAAGTTGAATCAAAGGAAATAGGACAGCCTAAGGAGGATGTTACTAAAGTTGATAAACCAGAAGAAGTAAAAAGTGAAGAGATATCTACAGATGAACTTAAAGAAACTCTTAAAAAAGAACTCAAAGAAGAACTTCAAAAAGAATTAAAAGAAAAACATAAAAAAAAGATTGAAGAAATTCCTAAACCTAAGAAAAAAGAAAAAGTCAGTAAAAAAAAGAAAAAGTTTAGAAATTCGTTTCTTTCCAGATTTATACAGGTAAGGACTACTGGACAGATTGCAAAAGAGAAAGAAGCGAGATTAAAACAAGAGGAAGAACAGGCACTAAAAGATCAATCAAATATTAATAATATGTTTCAGAGCGAAGAAGGCGTTGTATCTAATAAACCCCCCGAAGAGCAGAATGCTAATATTATGTCTACTTTGTTTTCTGGTGGAGTAAAGAGTAATGCATCTGAAGAAGGGCAAGGCAATAATTTTTCTAGTTTATTCCCTGATGATAATTCATCCGAGATGAAAGATAAAGAAGGTACTATAGAGCTTGACGGAGATTATAAGATTAAGGTAGTTAAGAATTGAAATCCATAAATCATCACATCTTTTCTCAAAACATAAGCTTGATACAACAGAAAAAACAAGTTTTTTCAATTGTACCCAATTTCTCAAACATAGTTTGAGATGAGTATAAACCTTTCGTCGAAAGCTTTATAAATAGATATTTATTCTCTATTAGTTAGACGGCCATAGGGGCTTGGTTCTACTGGTTCCCATTTCGAACACCACCGTCAAGCAAGCCTCCGTTCCTAAGAGTACTGCATTTCGTGGGAAACTAGGAAAGCTGTCACCCTTTATTTTTCTATAATGTTTCTCACTTGTTCGAATCCATAATCTTTTTAAAGACCTATTTATTCCTTTAAATAAGGTGGTTTAATGAAAATAACTATGGTTGGTACAGGATATGTGGGATTAACTGTAGGTACATGTCTCGCTGAACTAGGTAATGATGTTATTTGTGTGGATATTGATGAGAATAAGGTTAATGCATTAAATAATGGAGAAGTTCCAATATATGAGCCTGGATTAGATGATATGTTGAAAAGGAACTTTAAGGGGAAGAGGATTTCTTTTACAATTGATGTTAAAGGTGCAATACAGACTTCAGATGTTATTTTTATAGCAGTTGGAACTCCACCAGGTAAAGACCATAAAGCTGATCTTTCTTTTGTTAAACAGGTGGCTAAAGATATTGGAACTTATATGAATGGTTATAAGGTTGTTGTTGATAAAAGTACAGTTCCTGTTGGTACTGCACAGCTTGTTAGTGAAATAATAAAAGAAAATCAACAAGAGCCTATAGATTTTGATGTTGTTTCTAATCCTGAGTTTTTAAGGGAAGGAGAAGCAATTAATGATTTTATGGTGCCTGACAGGGTAGTTATTGGGGCAGATAGTGAAAAAGCAAAAAATATGATGGAGAATATCTATAAAGGCATAGCCAGAACAAATAAACCAATAATGTTTACAGATACTAAAAGCGCAGAGATAATAAAATATGCAAGCAATGCTATGCTTGCAACAAGAATAAGTTTTATGAATGAAATTGCAAAGTTATGTGAGAAATCTGGCGGTGATGTTAAGGAAGTTGCAAAAGGGATGGGTCTTGATTCCAGAATAGGGCCCAGGTTTTTACAGGCAGGAGTTGGTTATGGCGGTTCGTGTTTTCCAAAGGACGTTAAAGCATTAGCCCAGACAATGAATCATCATGAAGTTGAGAGCAAAATATTACAGTCTGTTGAAAATGTTAATGAAGAGCAAAAAAAATCACTGCTGCCTAAAATTAAGAAATTATTGCCAGATTTAAATGGGAAGACAATAGCTATTTGGGGATTGGCATTTAAGCCAAAGACGGATGATATGAGGGAAGCACCTTCTGTTGTTGTTATAGGGCAATTGCAGAATGAGGGGGCAAGGATAAGAGCATTCGATCCTGTGGCTCAAGAATCAGCAAAAAAGATGCTGAATGATGTAGAGTATGTAAATGACCCTTATGATGCAATTAAAGATGCTGATATGTTAGTGATAGTTACAGAATGGAATGAGTTTAGGAATTTAGATAAAGAAAGGATGAAGGAATTATTAAAACAACCTAATATTATAGATGGAAGGAATGTTTATGGACCTAATGAAATGAAGAAATTAGGTTTTAATTATATTGGTGTAGGTAGATAGTTGCGAAGCAACTGTCTTTGGTCCGCCCAGACATTGTAAGTGGTTAGTTCACAACTAAAAAGGTAAATTAAAATGAAAGTTATAATTTTGGCAGCAGGGTATGCAACAAGGCTTTATCCTTTAACAAAAGATAAGCCTAAACCTTTATTGCAAGTAGGTGGTAAGCCTATAGTAGATCATATTATAAAGAAGCTTGAAGATATTGAAGAAGTTGATGAAATATTTATTGTAACAAATTCAAAGTTTTATGGTCATTTTCAGAAATGGGCAGAGGAGTTTAAGTCAAGCAAGAAAATTAAGATTGTGGATGATGGAACAAGGTCTAATGAAGACAGATTAGGGTCATTGGGTGATGTTGATTTTGTTATTGAAAAAGAAGACATTAAAGAAAGTATTATGATTGTTGCAGGAGATAACCTGTTTGAGTTTTCTTTGAAGGAATTTGTAGAAAGCCATAAGAAGCATAATAAAAGTGCTGTTGCTTTGTATGATGTTCAGGATAAGGAGCTTGCAAAGCAATATGGTGTAGTTGGTGTTGGTGATGAAAGTAGAATGATTGAGTTTGAAGAGAAGCCATCTTCTCCTAAGTCAACTTTGGCTTCAACTGGAGTTTACATTTATCCGCCTCATGTTTTGCCAATGCTGCAGGCATTTGTAAGAAAATATGAAAATAGCGATAAAGCAGGGAATTTTTTGGAGTGGCTGCATAAGGAAGAGCATGTTTATTGTTATATAACAATAGAGAAATGGTTTGATATAGGTACATTGGATCAGCTTGAAAAGGCAAGGGGTGAATTTAGAGGATGAAAACTATAGTTGTAACGGGTGGAGCAGGTTTTTTAGGCAGTCATCTTTGTGATGCACTTGTAAAAGAGAATAAAGTCATATGCGTGGATAATTTTTTTACTGGAAATAAGAAAAATGTAGAACATCTTTTAAGTAATCCTAATTTTAAGGTTGTTGATCATGATATTATTAATCCTTTGTTATTGGATGATGAAAAGATAGACCAAATATATAATCTAGCATGTCCTGCGTCTCCAGTACATTACCAGTTTAATGCTATACGGACAATTAAAGCTAATATACTTGGAACAATTAATATGTTGGGTTTGGCGAAGAAGCACAAAGCAAGGATATTACAGGCTTCTACTTCAGAGGTTTATGGAGATCCCTTAGAGCATCCACAAAAAGAAAGTTATTGGGGAAATGTAAATTGCACAGGTATAAGGGCTTGTTATGATGAAGGAAAAAGATGTGCAGAAACATTGATGTTTGATTATCATAGGCAAAATAATGTTGATATAAAAGTTGTGAGAATATTTAATACATATGGGCCAAGAATGGCAAAGAATGATGGAAGAGTTGTTTCAAATTTTATTACTCAAGCTTTAGAAGGCAAAGATATAACCATATATGGCAATGGTAAACAAACAAGAAGTTTTTGTTATGTTTCTGACCTTATTAATGGGATTGTTAAGATGATGAATCAAAGTGATTATATAGGCCCTGTTAATCTAGGAAATCCTAAAGAGTTTACTATTTTAGAATTGGCTAATAAAGTAATTGAGCTAACGGGTTCTAAATCTAAGATTGTGTTTAAAGAATTACCCCAAGATGATCCTAAGCAAAGAAGTCCCGATATAAGTCTGGCGAAGGAAAAGATTGATTGGGAACCTAAGATTGAGTTAAATGAAGGATTGAAGGATACAGTTGAATATTTTAAAGAACTGAAATAAAAATGAAGATTGTTGTTATAGGACCTACATTACCATATAAAGGTGGAATCTCTCATTATAACACTCTTTTATGCAAAAATTTATCTAAGAAACATCAAGTTGAACTTATAAGCTGGAAAAGACGTTATCCTAAGTTTATTTATCCTGTTGATCAATTAGATAAAGAAAGTAAGAAAAAAATCAGTTCTGATGCAAGATTTATGCTGGATTGTTTGAATCCGTTTACATGGTTAAAAGTATTTTCTATAATAAAGAAGAAAAAACCCCATTTGCTAATATTTCATTGGGTATCTCCTTTTCTTTCTCCTGTTTTTACGGCAATATCTTTTTTGACAAAATATTTTACCAAAACAAAAATTTTGTTAATTTGCCATAATGTTTTACCTCATGAAAAAAGATTTGCAGATAAGTTTTTGGCTAAAATGTTATTTAGAAATATAGATCATTTTTTAGTTCATTCAAAAAAGGATAGAGGGGATTTAATTTTCATAAAGAAGAATGCTAATGTTAAACTAGGTTTTATGCCCTTGTTTGATTTTTTCGAGAAAAAGAACATGTCTAAATCTAAATTAAGAAAAAAACTGGGTTTAAAGAATAAAGTAATCTTATTTTTTGGAATAGTAAGGGAATATAAAGGTCTTATTTATCTGATTAAGGCTTTGCCAAAGGTGTTAAAATCTGTTAATCTTGATTTATTGATTGTAGGGGAGTTTTGGGAAGGCAAAAATAAATATTTAAAAGAAATTAAAGATTTGAAATTACAGAATAATGTTAAGATTATAGCTAAATATGTTCCTGATAAAGAAGTAAGTGATTATTTCTCAGTATCAGATGTTTTGGTTTTGCCATATATAGATGCAACGCAATCTGCAATATTACAGACTGCTTTTGCTTTCAATAAGCCAGTTATAACTACTAATGTTGGTGGATTAAAGGAAGTTGTTGACGATGGGAAAACTGGTTTTGTAGTTCCACCCGGCAATTCTTCACTTTTATCAGAATCAATTATAAAATTTTATAAGGGAAATAAAAGCAAGAGTTTTTCTTTGAATGTTGCTAAAGAGAAAAAAAAGTTTTCCTGGAAGTCTCTAATAAAAATTATTGAATCGTTCTAAATTTTAAAGAAACATATTTTTTATTACTTTTATCATTGAGCTAGGGCTGCATAGAATATTGCCATAAGCTTGATTTGCTAATGGACAATAACATTTACCTTGTTTTATATGTTTTCTTACCTTATTTGCTTGTTTAGAGTTCCATATTTTCTTAAAATTATAATTTACTTTTCTTAAGTCTCCCATCGGTTTTTCATATCCCAGAACGCAGCATGGCCATACTTCTCCATATGGATTAATATGGGCATTTGTAAGGCCTGCATAACATGGAATAACCTGTCTTTTTTCCTTTAATATCCTAACTACAATTTTATAGTAGACTAAACGGAATGCTTGCGTTATTCTTGTTAATCGTTTCTTTGTTTTTAATTCTTTTTTAATGGCTTTTGAGAATGTATTTATTGCTTTTTCATATTTTTTTGCGCTAGGGGTTATATTTCTGTTTAGAGTGAATAATTCTGATCTTTGTTCTGCTATTTCATTTATATAAGAATCTACATTTAGTTTTTTTGCATAGTCTGATATTTCTTTGATTTTATCTATATTGTAGACAGATATTACTGTTCCGACACCCACATCTAAATTAGGGTATTTTTTTTGTAAGGCTTTTAGTCGTTTTATAGTTTCAAGAAGTTTTTTGAAATTGCCCTTTATTCCTCTTATTTTATCATGTTCTTTTCCTATCCCATCAAAAGAGGGTTTTATCGTTAAAGGTATGTTTGCTTTATTTGCTTTCATAACATCCAGAATTTTTTTTGTCTGCTTTTCTATTAATTCTGGTGAGATTGCATTTGTAGGAATATGGATTACTCCGGGTTTTAGATATTTACAGGCAAGATCAACTATTTCAGGTATGTCTTCTCTTAGGTAAGGTTCTCCTCCACTTATATTAAAGAAATAAATATGACCCATGCTTTTGAATATTTTTTCTATTTCATCAAGTGTAAGTTCTTTTTTTCTTAGATTGGGTTTATGCTGATAGAGTTCCCATAGATTGCAGGTTTTACACCTTGATTGACATACATTGGTTATGGAATAGGTTACTGTAAGAGGCATAGGTGGTTTAATAAGGTTTAATCTAGATAGTTTGTAACCTATAATTTTAGGTATTATCTTGGATATAGGGAATACTTTTGACATACTATTGGTATAATCAAAATATTAATAAAGTTAACTATTATCTTCTGTATATATGAAAATATTTGTAACCGGTGCAACTGGGTTTATTGGAAAGTGTCTTGTTGAATTTATGTCTAAACAAGGCCATGATATTAGTTGTTTTGTTAGAAAAACGAGCAATATAAGTTCTTTAAAGAAATTGAATGTAAAATTTGTTTATGGAGATATTCTAGATAAAAAAACTATTGAAAAAGCGATAGTTGATAATGAAATAATAATTCATTTAGTTGGTATTCAGTCTTTTTCTGAATATTCTAAGAAATTATATGATTCTTTGTATGAAACTAATGTTCTTGGCTTAAAAAATCTATTGGATGCTGTTGTTTTCAGAAAACCTAAGAACCTTAAGAAAATAGTTTTTTTGAGCAGTACAGCTGCTGTTGGATTAACAAACGGCAAGGTTGATGAAATGGTAAAGTGTAAACCCCTTTCAGCTTACCAAAAGACTAAGTATGAAGGGGAAAAATTATGTTTAGATTATGTTGAGAAATATGGACTGCCCATAGTCATATTAAGGCCTTCTATGATATATGGCACTAAGGATGATCATTCACAGATACAAAAGATGGTTAGTTTTGTTAGAAAGGGTTTTTTCCCTGTAATTGGGAATGGGGAGAATAATGTACCTATGATATACATTGATGATGCCGTTAGGGGCATTACAATGGGTGCTTTGAAAGGAAAATCTGGAAATATCTATTATATTACTAATGATAAAAAAACAACAATGAATGGGCTTGTAGATATTATTGGAAAGAAATTGAATAGGAATGTAGTTAAAATTAAAGTGCCTGTTTTTATTGCATATATAGGTGCAGCAGTATTTGAATTGATATATCGATTTGTTGGAAAAAGATTTTCAATGTCTCGAAGGAGAATATTATCAATGTCTTCAAATAGAATTTTTGATATTTCAAAAGCAAAAAATGAGCTGGATTTTAGCCAAAAGGTTAGTGTTAGTGAGGGAATTTCCAAGGCTATAGAAATTTATGGTGTAAAATGATAGAAAAAGAAGTATGGGGAGTTGATTATGAAAGATATGCAGTAGGAAAGTTACTTAAAAGATTTGTTAAGCAGTATAATATAAAGAAAGTATTAGAAATTCCTGCTGCAGGTGTTAAAGCTATGCCTTCTATTTATTCTCTTGCTCTTGGCGAAGCTGGGTGTGAAGTTACTTTGGTAAATGCTGATGAAAAATCAAAACGAATATGGTCCAATTTAGGTTTTAATGTTAATTTTGTAGATGTTATAGATATAACTAAAACAAATTTTAAGAATGGTGAATTTGATTTTGTCTGGAATTTTGCTATTTTTCCAGAATTGGAAAATAAAATTGAATTATTAGAAGAGATGAAACGTGTTTCAAAAAGATATGTTGGTGTTTTTGCAGTTAATGGATATAATGTGGGATCTTATGTGCATAGATTTTTACATAAACTTAAGAAAATTCCCTGGACTCATGGGGATAAAAAATTGTTGTATTATCCTAATTTGAGGGATTTATTTTTGAAAGGCAGTTTAAGGATTAGTAAAATTGGTACAGTAGATACCCCGCCCTGGCCTGATTCTATTGGCTTTAGGGATTTAAGACTGCATAGGCTGAAAATTGATTTTAATAAGATTAACTGGGAAAGTAATACTATAGATTATATTAAGGGTAAAAAGTATCCGTTCTGGATAAAGTTAGTATATGTATTTGAGAGAATACCTATGCTGTTTTTTGTTAAGTTATTATATTCACATATATACTTTGTTCTTGGAGAAAAGATTACTTAAATTTTAGGGATCTTTTGTCAAATAAAAAAGCAAGTATGAATGAAGCAATTAAATATTTTATTACTAAATCAATTAAGTAGACGCTTGCTACTATTGAGCTTATAATACCTAACTGGCTGTACAGAAATACAGCTGTGGGTGTTTTCACTCCGATACCATTGATGGTTATTGGGATTAATCCTACAATTAAAGTAATTGCAGTTATTAGGATAATATAAATTGGATTTATAATTTCACCAAATGCTAAAAAGTAAATAAATACTAATCCAGCATCAATCAATCCCCATTTTACTAATGTTAATATGAAATTTATCAATAGTACTTTTTTATTTTTCTTTAAATAACTAAATAAGGTTTTTGAGAAACCTTTGAAATAAATATGATATTTTCCAATCAATTTTTTTATTATATTTCTAGTTCTGTTCGATAAAACTGAGAAAATAGCTACGGATAGTATAATTAATAAAATTAAAGTAAATTTTAAGCTGTCAACTTTATTAAAAAAGATTAAGAACCCTATTGCTGAGAAGATTATAAAAGTTATTAGGGTAATTGTTTTATCTATTACAGAAATTGCCGTGGTTTTTCCAATAGGTATTTTTTCTTTTTTCAATAAAAAAATCAAAGAAAATTCACCAATTTTTGCAGGTATGAACAATCCAAATGACCAACTTAAAGCATAATATTTAAGCAATTTTTTAAATGAGACTTTTTTTATTGGATTAAGCAGAATTTTTAGATTGATTGTGCCTAGAATAAAAAATAAAATATAGAAAATTATGATAAAAGGTATTACAAAAAAAAGATTTATTTTAAGGATAGTTTTGTAAATTTCTTTTAGGCCTATTTTATAAAAAACAAAAAAGAGAAGGGATATTCCAAAAATAAGTTTAATAATATTTTTTTGTTTATTATTCATTTTCTATTCATATCTGCTAAGAATCCAAAAAGCATTATTTGTACTCCAGTCATTATGAATAGTGCAGATAAAATAACTCGGGGAATTCCTCCTACCCCTCCTGTTTTTAATAGTGTAATCAAAATCCATATGCCTAATAACAAGCCAATGGTGATAAAAGCACCGCCAAAATAACCAAAGAATCTTAATGGTTCATAATCTCTGTATACTCTTAGGATGTTTACCCAGGCCTTTATTGCATAATCAAATGGATTCTTCATTAATCTGCTTTTATCTTTTCTTTTTGCAAAATATGCAGGCACTTCTGTTAATCTAAACTTGTTTTTTACTGCTTTAATTATTTGTTCTTGAGTGTAAGTATGATCCGATTGTATATTCATCTTTGCAACTTCTTTTGTAAATGCCCTAAAACCGGTTTGTCCATCACTTATTTTTGTTTTTGTTATGTTTGAAATAACTTTAGAGAAAGCTTTATTTCCAAGTCTTTTAATCAATGGCATGCTTTCTATTTTACCTTTGAATCTTGATCCAAGGACAATATCTGCTTTTTTATCTATTATCGGTTTTATTAAGTTGGGAATTTCAGAAGGGATATATTGATTGTCAGCATCTATATGGACTATAATGTCTGGGTTTAGTTCAATTGCTTTTTTCATTTCTGTTCTGAATGTTTCTGCTAAACCATTATTTTTTTGATGAGAAAAAACTATTGCACCCAGTTCTTTGGCTATTTTTGCTGTGTTATCTTTACTTCCATCATCTATAACCAGGATTTTATAATTGTATTTGTTTTCTTCCATTACTTTTTTAATCTTGGATATTACACTACCTATAGTTTCTTCTTCATTATATGCTGGTATTGTAATGCAAATTTCCATACGGTTATTATTAATGAGAAACTATTTAAATACCTTTCCTTTAATGTATCTCGATGATTATCTCTAAGAAAACATCTTGGTTTTTTGTTTTAATTATAGTCTTTCTTGCATTTTTGGTTAGGTTTCATAATATTGATAAAGAAGATATATGGCTTGATGAAGCATATAGTCTTTATGTAGCTGAACAGCCAAGTTTTGTAGATTTGATAAATAATATGAGTACTTATGAAGATAATCCTCCGTTATATTATATATCTCTTCATTATTGGATTAAGTTATTTGGGAATTCAGAAACAGCAGTTAGAGCATTATCGTTGTTTTTAGGTTTGGGTTCTATAATTTTGCTTTATATGCTTGCATCTCTGCTATTTGATAGAAAAACAGGTCTTCTTTCAGCTTTTTTTATGTTTTTTTCTTTAATTCAGACAGTTTATTCACAAGAAGCAAGAGCTTACATGCTGCTAGTTTTTTTGACTCTTTTATCTACACTTTTATTTGTTAGATTGTTGAAAAAAAGAACATGGTTCAATCAGTCTGGTTATATTTTGTTTACAGCTTTACTTTTATATACTCATTATCTTAGTTTTTTTGTTATTTTTTTTCAGAATATAATCTTTTTTCTTTTTTATCCAAAAAAAGAATTTAGGAAATGGGTTGCGTATCAGTTTTTGATTTTGCTTCTTTATGTGCCTTGGCTCCCATTTTTTTATAATCAATTTAGTAGTATTCATAATTCTTTGAAAATTAGATTCCTCTATAAATTAGGTATGCCTTATTTTATCGGAAATTTAGGAGTATTTTTGTTTGCAATTCCTTTATTATTGCTTTTTGTTATAGGGATTTGGCTATATGTTGCAGGACTTAACAAAAAAATTGTGCCTTTTATAAAAAAGATACATGTTCCAGATTATTTACTGATATTTTTTATAGGAATATTTATTGTTTCATATTTTTTCTTTATATCTAAACTGATAACTCCCATTTTCTTTACAAGATATCCTATATTTTTATTTTTCCTGTTTTATATTGCATTATCGCGTATATTACTCATATTAAAAAATAAGAAAATTGCATTAGTTCTATTTTTACTTCTTATATTTTTGAATACTTTTGCATTGTATAGTTATAAGATTTCTCCTGATAAAAAAGAGCCCTGGTCAAAGGTAGATTCGATTATTTCTGCTTCTGATGAAAATTCGGCTATTTTATTCTTTTGGGGAGCTTCTCAGCTGCCTTTTGATTATTATTATAGGGGAGATTCAACTGAGATTCAGCTTAAGAGGGGTACAGAAGAAGAGATGAATGCCCATGTTAGTTCAGTCAAGGAAGAGTTGCTTACTTATGATAGCTGGTGGTTAATTTTGTCTCATTCTTATGATGGGGGAGAATTTTACAAGGATAAATTAAGCGATTTGAATGCTGATTACTCTATTACTTCAAGCGTTTCTTTTAATGGGATAGAACTTATTAATTATAAGAAAAATGAGATAAATATTTAAATGAAAGTGAGTCTCTTTTAAGGGAAGTACAATGAAAATTTTAGTAACTGGTTCGGGGGGCTTAATTGGTTCACAAACTGTTAAGTTTTATGCAGAGAAGGGCGCAGAGATAATTGGAATAGATAATAATATGCGACAATACTTCTTTGGTGAAAGTGCAAGTACAAAATGGAATGTTGAAGCACTAAAAAAGAACCATAGTCAATATACTCATTTTAATGTAGATATAAGGAACAATGAGGAGATAGAGGATATATTTAAAAAGCAAGGTCCTTTCGATCTGATAGTTCATACAGCAGCTCAACCATCACATGATTGGGCAGCAAAAGAGCCTTTTACAGATTTTACTATAAATGCAAATGGAACTCTTGTTTTATTGGAGAATTTCAGAAAACATTCACCTAAAGGAGTATTTATATTTACGTCAACTAATAAGGTATATGGAGATACACCTAATGCACTTCCATTAGTTGAATTAGAAACAAGATATGAAATTCAAGAGGGGCATAAGTTTAGCAAAGGAATTGATGAAACAATGAGTATTGATAATAGTAAGCATAGCTTATTTGGAGCATCAAAAGTGGCTGCAGATGTTTTGGTTCAGGAATATGGCAAATATTTTGGCTTATCTACTGCTGCTTTTAGGGGAGGTTGCCTTACAGGTCCAGACCATTCAGGAGCTGAACTTCATGGATTTTTGGCTTATTTAGCAAAATGTGTTGTTGAAGGAAAGAAATATATGGTTTTTGGTTATAAGGGCAAGCAAGTTAGAGATAATATACATTCATGGGATTTAGTTAATGCTTTTGACCATTTTTACAACAATCCTAGAAAAGGGGAGGTTTATAATATTGGCGGAGCTAGACATTCAAATATATCCATGATCGAAGCGATAAGGGAACTTGAGAAACTTACAGGCAAAAAGTTAGATTGGGAGTATGTTGAAGAAAATAGGAGTGGAGATCATATATGGTATATTTCAGATGTTTCAAAATTTAAAAACCATTATCCTAACTGGGAGTTTAAGTATGATATGAGTATGATATTAAGGGAGATTATCGAAGCACTTGAAAAAAGAAAATGAGTAATAAAATATTAGTTACAGGTGGAGCAGGTTTTATCGGGTCTTTTCTTGTGGATGAATTGATTAAGGAAGGCAACGATGTTAGAATTTTAGATAGTTTAGATTCTCAGGTTCATCCTGGTGGAGAAAAACCATTGTATATTAATAAAAACGCTGAATTTATGAAAGGAGATGTTAGTAATCTAGAGGATGTGAAAAAAGCCATTGAAGATGTTGAAATTATATTTCATGAAGCTGCTTCAGTAGGAATAGGTCAATCTAATTATCAAATTAGTAAATTTGTCAAAACAAATTCTATTGGAACTGCAAATATTTTTGATGCAGTTATTAATGGCAATAAAACATCAGTTAAAAAAATTTTAATTCCTGGCTCGAATACCAGTTATGGTGAAGGGATGTATAAATGTGATAAGTGCAATATTGAGTTTCATTCTGAATTAAGAAAGTCTGAACAGCTTATCAAAAAAGAGTGGGAGATTAAATGCCCTACTTGTAGTAATTTTACTGTTCCTATTCCGGTTAAAGAGGAAACTGATCTTTTATGTAATTCAGTTTATTCAATAACTAAAAAGAATCAAGAGGAGCTTTCTTTATTTTTAGGCGAAATGTATGGTCTGCCTGTTACTGTTCTTAGATATTTTAATGTTTTTGGCCCTCGTCAAAGCCTTAGTAATCCTTATACAGGGGTTGCTGCTATTTTTTTGAGCAGAATCAAAAATAATAATTCACCAGTAATTTATGAAGATGGATTACAGACTAGAGATTTTATCTCTGTTCATGATGTTGTTAGAGCAAATATTTTTGCAGCACAGAGTAAAAATGCAGACCATGAAATTTTTAATGTTGGTTCAGGCAAACCTATAACTATAAAGAACATAGCTGAAATTCTTGCTAGTTTATGCGGGAAAGAAATAAAACCGGTTATTAGTGGAAAATCCAGAAAGGGAGATATAAGGCATTGTTATGCAGATAATTCCAAAATAAAAGAAAAACTTGGTTTTGAAATTAAAACACCTTTTGAAGATGGCATGAAAGAACTTATTGCCTGGTCGGAAAATATTGAATCAGTTGATAAGTTTGATGTTGCAAGAAAAGAACTTGAGGAAAAAGGATTAGCATGAATCCGGACATTTCTATAATAATTCCTGCTTTTAATGAAGAAGGAAATATACCCTCTCTTATAGAATCTTTAACAAATATGATTGAAGCTGAAAAATGGAATGCTGAGATTGTAGTAGTGGATGATAATAGTAATGATTTGACTGGTAAACTTTCTGATGAAATTTCTGAGAAAAATAAATATGTTAGAGTTATACATAGGGTGCAAGGGAATAATGGTATGGGTTTTGCACTAATAGATGGAACGAGAAGTGCAAAAGGTAAATATGTCATATGGACTATGGCTGATAAATCAGATAGAATTGAAACATTTCCAAGAATTTTAGATAAGCTAAAACAAGGATATGATATGGTTTTTGGATCTAGATATATGAAAGGGGGTTCAAGAGGGCAATTAGATCCTTTGAAAGCGTTTTATAGTGCATCTTTTACTAATGTATGCAGATTATTTGGTATAAAGGTTCATGATATTACCAATGCATTTAGAGGATTTAGAAAAGAGATTTTTGAAAAGATAAGACCTAGATGTGGAGATTTTGCAATTTCTCCAGAATTTGCTATAAGGGCGCATTTAAAAGGATATAAATTAGGAGAGGTTCCTACTAGTTATAATTTCAGGAAAGAAGGGCTCCCTAAATTTAAGATTGCCAAGATGTGCATTAGGTATTCAAAACAATTGGGATTATTTTTTAGAAGATAGATTTTTCTTTTAAGAAAGATTTAAACGAAAAAAATTACTATGTAATTTTTAGGCTTAAATCTCTTTGAAATTGGTAAATTTCAAAAAGATTTAAATAACTTCATTAATCTTCATTTTAGTTATGAGCTTTATAACAATACTATTATTTTTGATATATACTTGGGGGCTAGGGTTTAGTATAACTTTTTTTATTAAGAATTCGAATAATCTTTTTGAGAGAAATTTGATGAGAATAGGTATAGGATTAGGGGTTTTTTCTTTTTTATCTGTTTTGTTCAATTTTTTACATATTCCTATTGATTGGAGGATTTTTTTATTGGTAAGTTTAGCAATTCCAGTATTTGTTTTTTTAAAGGGATTTAAGAATGGATTGAAAATGCCAGGCATAAAGCTTAGCAAGTCTAATTTGTATGCTCTAATAGTCTTGGTAATATTTTTCTTAACTCTTTTTATGTATGCTAAGGGGGCTTTTGTATATCCTTATTTTGAGGATGATGATCCTTGGGCTCATGCTGTTGGAATAAAGTACGTTTCAATTGAAAAACAATTAGATGATCCTCAGAGCAGTTTTTCTTATATCACCCCATACCCTCCAGCATATGATGCTTTGATGGGTATTTTACATCAAACATCTCCTTCGATTATGTGGACTATGAAGTTTTTTAATGCTTTAATCATATCTTTAGGGATAATCTTTTTTTACTTCTTTACAAAGAACTTTATGCATAGCAGTAATAAAGCGCTTATTGCCACTGTAATTTTAGCAATGGTACCTTCTTATTTAAGTCATTTTATATGGGCGCATTCCCTGGTTATGACTTTGTTGATTGTTGCTTTATATTGTTTAATTAAGATTGATGATGATAAGGGGTGGATTTATCCAGCTATGCTGGTAATAGCAGGCATATGTTTAACACAGCCAACACAACCAATTAAGTTTTTCTTTATTTTTGTGATTTATTTTATTGTTAAATCTATTTATTCGAAGAAATTTATGATTAAGGAATTTTTGGCTATTATTGGGGGTTATTTATTGTCTTTTATATGGTGGGCAACAAACTGGAAAGAAATGTTTATGCAGGGATCTGCTCAAGGAGGGGAATCTAGTATAGGTTTAGGCTCAACTAACCCTCTTTTGAGATTAATTAATATTATACAAAAGGCGTTTCCTAATGATGGGGGTACTGCTACAAGGGCATATACATTTAATGATTTTTTTATAGCAAAGTCACAGAATATGATAAACAATCCTATTGGTGTAGGTGTTGTTATTTGTCTTCTTGCTTTGTTTTCTTTGGTGCTTATTCTTGTTTCTTATAAATCAATGAAAAAGGATAAGAAAATATGGATTGTTACAGCCTTTATTTGGTTATTGTTTACTTTTTTAGGGGTAAATAGTATGACTTTTCGTTTGCCAGTTGGTTTAGTTGCATTTAGATTTTGGATGCTTTTTGCTATCCCCCTATCTATAATTGCTGCTGAAGGATTTTGGTTTTTGGCTGAATTTTTTAAGCAAATTAAGATTCCTAAAATAGTTACAATTGTCTTGCTTGTGGGTTTGATATTTTTAACATCAGGACAACAAAAATATGATGTTAATACTGCAATGTGGGGTTCTGGGCAGATGTGGACTTCAATGGATGAAATAGGGGGTTATGTGTGGTTAAAGGGCCTTCCTGTAGGCACAAAGGTTTTTGCATATTCTTCAGATGAGCAGGTTATTGGTTTTGATAAATTTAGCTGTCATTGGTGTGATGAAGTTGTTGATTTTAGAAAAGAGATACTGTATAAGAATGCTTCAGAAGTTTATGATTTTTTGAAAAGACAAAAATATGAATATCTTATTATAGATGGGATGGCTTATAAGAGACTTCCTGCTATATTTGGAGAGAATAAGACCAATGAATTATTGCCTGAAAGAATGAATGAGATTGGTTCTTTTGGGAAATTTCAGGTGGCACACCAAACAAATGGTATGATTGTTTTTAAGGTACTTTAAGGGGGTTTAATTCATCTTCCTAAATAAAGTATTCTCTGATTTTTTTCTGTTAATGATGTAGGAAGGGGATATTTTTTTCTTAATTCATTGTTTATGTTTCTTAGGGATACTCCATCTTTAAAATCAACATGATATTTTAGTTTTTTATACTGGTACCTAAAGATAAAACTGTTTTTGTTTCCAAAAAGACGTTTTATAAATGAAGGGAGATTTTGAAAAAAATATTCTATATAAAGTAAGTTTTCCATTAAAGGATATAATATCCACCTAGGGATATATGTTGCAAATTTGCTATTATATAATGCAGTATTAATCCCGCTAATGGGCTTTTTACAAAGAAGAGAAGCTAATTTTCTAATGTTATATTTTTGGATTAGTCTAAAAAAGTATTTTGTATTTATTTCTTTAATATCGTCATCTTTTTTCTGATTCTTTATTTTTTCATTCTTTCCTCCCTCGTAAAACAGCCTCATGGACTCATATAATATTAGATATTCCCAAAATAAGACTTTTTTTACATTGTTACCAGTAACATTAATGAATTTATCCTTCCCTGCATGCATGTCAGAAATATCCTCAAGATATTGGTCTTCTTCTTCAGTACTTTTGCCTATAATCCCCTGAAACTGTGCATATTCATATAGGGGAGAGCCTGGTAAAGGTAATGCATAATTAATTCCTATTGAAAGATTGCTAGGGGGTACATTCATCATTGTAGCTACATTAGCAATAAATCTTGCAGTTTCCATTATTGTTTTTTTTGTCTCTCCAGGCATAGCAGTGCAGAACCATAGTGGGGAAGAAGGTAGATTTACTTTTTTTGAGTCTTTTAGTGAAGAGAACACGTCATCAACAGTGAATTTTTTGTCCATAATTTTTAAAATTTTATCAGATCCTGATTCAATACCATATTTTAGATTGGTACATCCGCACGCTTTAAAGAATCTCAAATCATCTAAATTAACCATGTTGCACCTGACTCCCTGGACAGCCCATAAAATATCATGTTTTTTCATAACTTTTGCTACTTCATAACAAAATTTTTTATTTGCAATAAAATTTTCTCCCAATAATAAAATAAATTGAACTCCATACTTACTCTTTGAATTTATTATATATTTTTCAACTCTTTGAATATCATAAATCTGAAATCCTAATGTAAATCTTTGACAAAAAGTGCATCTCCCAATACACCCTTTAGTGACCCACATTTTAGCACAGAGTGGTTTTCTACCTGGTTCGTATGTGCGGGAATCATATTTAAAAACATCAGAATCTTTTGCTTTTCTAATATAATGTTTTAAAATATCATATTTTTTTGTAAATCCTTTTGAAAGGACATCATATTCTGGAAAGGGGAGGTCAATACTATCTATTTGTTCACCATATCCTGTAAATTCCATTTCTTTTTCATTGTTGATGAATGCTAGACCCCTTATTTTCAAAAGTTCATTTGGTTTGATGATAGCCCCATTTGTTTTAACATATTTAATTATATTAACAAAACTCTTTTCACCATCTCCCAAAATGCAGATATCAACATTTGTTTTTCTTAAGATTGTATTTGCAGTTGCAGCCATATGCCCCCCTAGTAAAATTAATGAATGAGGGTTAGCTTTTTTTATAATTTGGGATATAAGTTTAACCTGATTATAACTGGTGGATACTACTGCACTAATTCCTATTATATCCGGTTTTTCTCTCTTGAAATAATCAGACAACTCTTTATCAGAAGGCAAAAGCAAATCTATATCATAAAAATCAACATCATAACCAAATTTTTTTGCGTAATTCACTAATGAAACAATTGCTATGTTGGGGGTTAATTCCATATCCTCTCTTTTTAGGTGCAAGTGCTGTGGAATGGTTATCAGAACTATTTTAGGTTTTTTCATTTTGCACTATTTTTAATCGTTACCTTAAATTTTTTTCTTGTCTTCATCTTATGGAAAATAGGCAACTATTTAAATATAACTGAATTAATAATTTTAGGGAAATGTATTTATAAATAATCCAATTAATTCCACCATACTAAAATGAAAAAACCTAAGTTTGTGCAGATTGTGATGGGGGTTGGAGGTGGGTGTGGTCCTCAAATATCCAAAAAAGAAGATTATCTGTATAATCCTGTCTTTGTTATGGGGAAAAAAGGTTTTGATTCGGAGATGTGGACTTTGATAAAACCTGGAGAAAAGAAATCAGAGATTAAGGGTGGGTTACAAGTGAGGAGGTTTTCAAATACCTTTTCTTTGTTAATGAATTTATTTTTTGATAAAAATATAAAATTAATCCATGCTCATTTGAGACCATTTATTCCTTCTTTATTGTCTCCTTTATCATTTAAAAAATGTGTATTAACTCCTCATACTTATGAACTTGGGTCAAATAAGTTTGTAAAGATGGTTTCACTTTTTTTTATGAAAAAGTTTGACCGGGTGATAGCATTGACACCTTATGAAAAGAAGATTTATCTGAGAAATGGTCTGAAGAAAGAGAAAGTGGTATTGTTTCCACATGCTATTGACTGTGATTTTTTTTCCAGGAAACCCAAAATGAATAGTTTTAGTATAAGAAAAAAGTATGGAATAAGAAAAAATGATTTTTTGATAACATCTGTATCTAATTTTAGGAGATTCAAAAATCTTGACTCTATGTTGGCTGCTTTCGGAGTTTTTAGCAAGAAAGTGAAAAATACTAAATTTATTGTAGTTGGCATAAATCAGTATAAAAATTCCAAATATAAAGAACAAAATAGTTCGAGGTACAAATCTGTAAGGGACCCTAAAGATATAATAAAACAGTATAATCTGCAGGAAAAGGTCATACTTACTGGCAGCTTGGATTATAAGAAGGTAAGAGAGATTTTATCTGTTTCGGATATTTTTGTTAATAATTCAGATCCTGAAACTATGGGGCTATCTGTTTATGAAGCAGCTTCGGCAGGCGTGTCTTTATGCTTATCGGATATAGGGTCTTTTAGGACCGTTTTTGGTGATATGGCTTTGTATAGTAAGCCAAGAGATGAGGGGGCTTTAGTTAAGAGATATATGGAGTATTACAAAAATCCTAATTTGAGGGGTAAGATGGGGATTAGACTTAAGGTTTATTTAAAGAAATGGAATTATCCTATTTTTATAAAGAAACTTTCCAGGTTTTATTCTGGGGTTTTGAGTTGAATTTTTAAGGTTTTTCATGTCACTATCAAAAAAGAAAGTTTTTTAAATATGCTTAAGATTTGAAATAACTATCAATTGACGTTTGATTTAAACTTTTTTAACGTTTCAAAGAAAAATAATCTGGATATACAAGGTGATTTAATAGATGTTAATAAGCAAATTATTTGCTATTGGACGGAGAATAGTTCCTTCAGTATTTAAGTTTAAACTTCCCACCCTTTATTTTGATATCATTAATTTAATGAATTATGGAACTACTGATATGTTTTCTTCAGTTCAATTAGAAACTATTACAACATGCAATAGGAAATGCTGGTATTGCCCCAATAGTAAGTATAAAAAGCCCTATGCAATAATGCCCACTAGTATGTATGAAAAGGTAATAGATCAATTGCAGAGTATTAATTATAAGGGCATATTTTCTCCGCACTTCTATGGTGAACCTTTATTGGATAAGCGATTACCTGATTTAATTTCTTATGCAAGGGAAAAATTGCCCAAGTCTTTAATTAGAGTATATACCAATGGAGATTTTTTTACTGAAGAATTATTTATGAAATTGATTAATAAGGGTGTTGATGAATTTTTTATTACAGATCATGATGCTTCATTAACTAAAGATGGTAAACTTGTTGAAAAAGAAACTTTTATCTCTAAATTTAGAAATGGATTAGAGAAAAAATTCCAAGATAAGATAATACTTTATAAATTAGATAATAAAACTCTTAATAATAGGGCGGGTTTGGTAGAAGTAAAAGCGAAGAAGAAAGAAAGATGTGATATAAGGGCAGTGATTATAGACCACAAAGGAAATGTTCTTTTGTGCTGCCAGGATTATTTTACTAAGCATAGCTTTGGAAATATCAATGATATTCATGTTAAGGAAATATGGGATAGTAAAAATTTTAAATCTGTGAGACAAAAACTAAGAAGGGGCATTTTTGAGTTCGATATATGTAAAAAATGTTTGCAGAATTAAAAGGCATTAAATATGAACACAAAAGAAAATAAGAAAATTGTTTTACTTTCAGTTTACAATCAATTTGGAATAGGTTTACAAACAAAGTAAGGTATTTTAAATAAAGAAGTTAGATAATAAAATAAATGATTATAAAGAAAAAGTAAAGGTCATACAGTCAGAAGTAGGAGAAGAATAGAAATGAGTAAGTGTTAATACCCTTTATTGATGGTGTGTAAAAATAATTAAATAAAAAAGTTAAAGGTGTAATGAATGAAATTAGCTTTAGTAAACCTTTCAATTGACGCAATAACTGCACCGATGGGGCTATGTTATATTGCTACTTATCTTGAAAAATATTCTAATTTTAAAGATACTGTAATTATAGATATTAATTGGGAGAACATTTTCCAGAAGGTTGAAGAAATAAAGCCAGATATAATCGGATTAAGTGCTATGACTGCCTATTATCCTGCGGCAATAAGAATTGCTAAAAAAATAAAAGAAAAACATAATATTCCAATAATTATTGGAGGAAACCATATTTCTTCATTACCTGAATGCCTTAAGGATTGTTTTGATATAGGGGTTTTGGGTGAAGGAGAGAGAACAACAAAAGAATTGGTTGATTTGTATATTAAAAAAGGAAAATTTTTGCCTAATGATTTAAGGGATATAAATGGAATTGTTTTTCATGAAAATGATAAGTTAACAATAACAGAAGAAAGGCAATTAATAGAGCCACTTGATAAGATACCTATTCCTAATTACCAATATCTCAATAAAAACTATTCTAGAAAAAGAAGAAGTTTTGTTACTGGGGACAGGGAAGTTACTTATACTTTATTCACTTCGAGAGGGTGTCCATATAGGTGCGTATATTGTTCACCAACAGTATTATGGAAGAAGGTACGGTTTTTTTCATTGGAACACATAATTAGAGAAATCAAGAAAGCAATGGGTGAATATGGTGCTACTTTGATTGCATTTTCTGATGATCTATTTGCAGTCTCTAATGAGCGGATGAGGGGCTTATATGAAAAATTAAAGGAAGCAGACCTTATCGGCAAGGTTAAATTTGCTGGGACTCTCAGGGCAAATCTGGTTGATGATGAGCTTTGTATCTTGTTAAAAAAGATGGGTTTTGTATGTACAAGTACAGGTTATGAAAGTGGCAATGAAGAAATGTTAAAGTATCTTAAAGCGAATAGTGTGACTGTAAAACAGAATTATAATGCTATAAGACTTTTTGAAAAACATAAGCTGAATAATTTTGGAATGTTTATTATGGCATCTCCTGGAGAAACATTAGATCAAATGAGGGATACTTTAAAGCTTATCAAATTTGCATATAATCATCACACTGCTTTTATTTACGTATTTATGATGAAGGCTTTTCCTAAAACAAAGATATGGGATATTGCAAAGGAGAGAGGTCTTGTTTCAAATGATATGGATTGGGAGATTATGAACCTTTTTGTAGATGGAATGCATGAGGCAAACAAACCACTTATGCTGGATAAAAACATCGATATTAAAGAATTTAAAAAAATCCATAATAAGGCATTAATGTATTCAAGGTTGATTGTAGCAAAAAGATTTATTCGTTCATTTATTAAGCACCCTATTGGAACTTTACAAGAAATGGGAAATCCCTGGATATTTATAAAAAAGGCAATAACAAGCTCCAATACACTAAAAATAATCCAGAAAGAAAAAGGAATTTCCACAGAGAATTAGTTTATGATTTAATCTAGTATCTTATTTATTTTTTGCTACTATAATAATCGATTCTCCTTTGATTTTTGGTGTTTTTTTGTAATTACTAAGTTTAAACAGCATAACAAAAAATTGTATTATGTAATTTTTGTGTTTTTCGGCATAAGTATCTACTTTAAGAACATCATAATTATGGTTTTCGAATAACTTTTTTATGGAGTTATATGTAAAATTGTAAATGTGCGGGTTTTTTATTGAAGTATTGAGGATTTTTTTGTTTTCACAATTTGGAATTTCTAAAAAGATGATTCCATCAGGATTTAGGTTTTTTTTAACTTTTTTAATAAATAAATCTGGCCGTACTAGGTGTTCGAATACATGACAGAGATAAATAACATCAAACTTCCCTATGATTTTTATTTTTTCTCCTGACTCATTGATACATACTTTTTTACCAAACCATTTATTCAATCTTTTTGCACTATTTAAATCAGGTTCTATACCTTTAACATCAATACCTAATTTTGAAAAATATTTTAATGTGTCCCCTTTCCCGCAGCCAAGTTCAAGTAATTTTAATCTTTTTTTAGGATTGAATTTTTTTATTATCTTCATGTGCCATGCTTGTTGTGAAGGGTGAGTTCTTAATATTCTTAGAATTTTAACTGAAATATTAATGAAATATTTTTTCCTTTCGATTTTCTTTCTTATTTTACTCCAATATTTTCTATGATATAATTCATTACATTTTTTTTCAATTTTTTTATCTTCTCCTAGGAAAAAATAAAGACCACATTTATCGCAGACATAAGTAGGATATCCTCCAAATGAATTTGGTTTAAAAAGATGGATATTCTTGTTAGAAGAGCATACTATACATTTCTTTGTCATTTGATGAATGAGGGTTAAATAAATCTTTATAAATTTTTTGTTTAGGTAAAGCACTTATAAACTGTGTTGATATGTCCTTTGGGGATGATATCTGTCTTTTAGCTTTTATTGGGGGGCAAAGACTTGGATTATCTAAGACTTTTTAGGCAGCAGGGATTTTATCAATTCTTTTTCTTCCTTTCCAAGACCATTCATTAAGAATAATATAGTAAAGTAGAATATTGCTGCTATGGGTACAATATAAATTATGGCTAAGAATTTTATATAGAATATCAAGACACCCATAAGTATTCCTGCAATTAATGGTTTGTAGCTGATTTTAATTAAGTTTATTGGGTAATTATTTTTTGTTGTGAAATAATATAACAAGCCAAAGTTAATGAACTGGCAGATTATTGTTGCAACTGCTGCTCCGATATAACTGAATTTTGGAATTAGGATAAAGTTTAATATTATGTTTGAGAATGCGCAGATACCATTCGATATGGTGTATAAATGCTGTTTATTTATTGAATTTAACAGATAACCCATTATACAGTTTACAAAAATTAAAACAAGCGATAAGGATAGTATTCTAAGTATTATTGCTGATTCTATAAATTGTGATTTATATATGAAAATTATCAATCTTTGAGCCAGCAAGGTTATTCCTATAGTTAGGGGGATCCCTATTGAGATTAGATAATAGAATGATTTTTTATATAATGAATTCAGATAATCATGGGAATTTGTATGGTAGAATCTTGACATTGCAGGGAATGTTGCGTTTACAATTACATTAGGGATGAAGGCTAGGGCATTTACTAGTGTTGAAGCTGCACTGTACCAGCCAGTTACTATGAAACCTTTCATGCCTGTAAGCATTATCTTATCTATGTGATAATATAGGATTGTGAATACTAAGCTAAACCAGAATGGAATAGCTTTTTTGATAAGCTGGCCGTAATATTTTATGTTTATTGAAGGATAAATTCGAATAAACTTTTTACGCAATGAAAAATAGTTAAATATGGCGGCAATAGCTTTTGCAATAATAAGTGCAATCAGTAATCCATATAATCCATGACCTGCAATTAATGTGGCTGCTCCAAGAATAAAGGATAGCCCTTTTTCAATTACAATAGAGTATAATTTAAAATTATTCTTTTCATAGGAAGTGTATATGGTTTTGCTCAGAGAATTAAATGTGTTGAATAATTCATGAATTTCAACAAGGAAAATAACAAGGATAATTTCATTGGCTCTTGGCCAGAATTTTGCAATAATTAATGCAATAGTAAATACAGATGCAACCATCCCTAGCTCTAATGTGACAACGTTATTTATCACTTTTTCAATCTTTTTTTTGTCAGATTTATATTTTGCAATTTCCCTCAGCATATAGGTGCTAAGGCCTAAGTTTGACAATACTACCCCTATTAGGATAAAAGCAAATGCAAAAGAATATTTTCCAAAACCAGCACTTCCTAAGAATCTTGTGATTATTATTACTAAAAAGAAGGAAATTATCTTATCAAATATCTCTGCTGAAAACAAGAGTCCAGTACTTTTAGCTATAGTTTTGGCTGATGACATAGGTGATTTAAATCAAATATCTACTTTTAAAACTTATGAATCTGAAGTTAATTTTTTGAGTTTTGTTATAATTACTATGTTCCATAAATTATTTAAACAGAACCCTTTTCTTAGAGCATATGAAAATAGTTATTCTGGCAAATAAGTGGATTGAGGAAGAAAGTATTGCAGAGTATAAGTTTAAAGGGAAAAGAATAGTTGAGAGGATTGTTGATTTCTTAGAAGATATGGGGGAAAATGAGATATATATTGTTTCTGATACTGATTTAAAGATTAAGAACACTAAACATATTTCTTTATCCAAAAGGGATTCATTAAAAAATAAACAAATAATTGATCTTAAATTTGTTTATGATAGCAGAAAATTAAAAAAATTGATTAAAAAAGGAAAACCCCTTGATAAAGCTATAATTATTGAAAATAGTGTTACTTGTAATCTTGATTATTTTGGTTGTTTGTATGAACGAAAGGAATGGAATCCTATTTCTAAGTTTTATGTAGAGCCATTGGGAGAAAAGATAGGTTATTGGTTAAGAAAAACAAGAATAAGTCCTAATGCTGTAAGCTTTTTTAATATAATTCTAAGTTCATTGGCTTCATTATTGCTTTTTTTTGGAGGAGTTTTTGGTTTGATAATGTTTGGTATTTGGGTCAGGGTTTTTCATATGATTGATATTGTCGATGGCCAAATTGCCAGACTCAAATGCCAAGGTACTAATTTTGGTAGGTGGGTAGATGGAGGTACAGATAGATTTGTGATTGGATTATGGCACATGACTATAGCAGTTTCACTTTATATTAAATCCCAAAAAATAATTTTTCTTTTTGCAGGTTTATTAATTTTATTCGGAAACTATATGTATAATTATCTTTTATTAACTTCTGTAGCTTATTTTAGAGGTAATAGGTTTGATTATAAATCATCTTCTGAGGTTAAGAGGAATCCAATTATAAAATTTGTACTTTTGTTTGTAAATCATGATATTCAACTCCATATACTTACATTATGCGCTTTTATAGTTAAGCTTGATTGGTTTATACTATTTTATGCGTTTTATTTTAACTTTATGTGGTTTATGTATTTTTTCTTTTACTTAGTTCAGTATCTCAAAAAAGGGGATGTGAAGGAGGTTTGATTGGGGTGAGAATTTGTGCGGTATAACTGGAGTATATAATATTTCTTCTAAGCTAAGACTAAATAAAGAGGTAATCAAGAGGATGACTTCTTGTCTTACCCATCGTGGACCAGATGATTCTGGTATATATATGGGTAATAAGATTGCATTTGGCCATAAGAGGCTTAAAATAATTGATCTAACTAAAAAAGGACACCAACCTATGTCTGATTCTAAAAAAGAGATTTTTATTGCTTTTAATGGGGAGATATATAATTTTCAGGAAATAAGGCAGGACCTTATTAAGAAAGGATATTCTTTTAATTCTTCTTCAGATACAGAAGTAATAATCTATGCATATAAGGAGTGGGGTATAAATTGTATAAAGAGGTTTAATGGGATGTTTGCATTTGCGTTGTATGATAAGAATAAAGATAATTTATATCTTGTAAGAGATAGGTTTGGGATAAAACCTTTATTTTATACTATCCATAATAATGAAGTAATATTTTCATCTGAGGTAAAATCTATACTTAAATATCCTAAATTCATAAAAGAGCCTAATTGGAGAGCTATTAGCAGTTATCTTTCGTATAGGTACGTTTTAGGTGAAGAAACCTTTTTCAAGAACATTTATTCTGTACTGCCAGCTCATTATCTGAAGATAAAAAACAATAAAATAAAGAAGATTGAATATTGGGATATACCTCTAATATCAAATAAAAAAGATAAGGGTAAGGCTTTTTATATAAAAAAAATTAGAGAACTGTTAACTAATTCTGTAAAGTTGAGAATGATAAGTGATGTACCTATAGGGGCGTATCTTAGCGGAGGTTTAGATTCAAGCATAATTGTATCTTTAATGTCAAAACTTACTAAGGAATCTCTTAAAACTTATTCCATAGCTTTTAAACAAAAAGGGTACAATGAATTAAAATATGCAAAGCTTGTTGCGAATAGGTACAAAACAGATCATAAGGAAATAATTCTTGATGCTGAAGAATATCTTAAAACAATGAAAAAACTTATAGAATATAAGGATTCCCCTCTAGCTGTACCAAATGAAATACCTATCTATCTCATGTCAAAAGTTCTGAAGAAAGATATAACTGTAGTTCTTTCTGGAGAGGGCGCAGATGAGATTTTTTCAGGATATGGTCGCATATTTAGGAGTCCTTTTGATTATTATCGCATAAAACTAACTCCACGTTGGTTTCAAAAACTATTTTTTAATTCTTTAATAAAAAAATATCTTGATAATAATTTTAGAAATAAAATAGATCATTTTCTTTATCTTTATAGTTATTTCCCTTTGGATGAGAAGAAGAGTATATTTAATAGTTATATGAATGGTTTGATAAAGAATGATATAGACTTGAAGAATATATTTAAAGAAAAATTTTGTAAAGCAAAAAACCTTAGTTATTATGATCAGATTTCATACGTGTTTGAGAAATTACATTTGGTTGGTCTTTTGGGCAGGGTAGATAATTCTACAATGGCAACTGCAGTTGAAGCAAGAGTTCCTTTTGTTGACCACGAATTAGTTGAATTTATGTTTTCAGTTCCACACAAATATAAGTTAAAATGGAAAAATATATTCTCTTTATTGAAAGGTATGTCAAAAAATTCTGATGAAATCAGCGAGAATTTAGATATAACTAAATATATTTTAAGAGAATCATTTAAGCAAGACCTTCCAAAAACAACACTTGAACGGAAAAAGGAGGGTTTTCCAGTACCCTTGGATCTATGGTTTAAGGGAAAGTTTATAGATTATGCTAAGAAACTTTTATTGGACCCAAAAGCAAGGATAAAAAAGATAATTGATCAGGAGAATTTATCAAAATGGATAGATTCTAATATTAATTCAAAGAAAGATTCTTCATTTGGACAAAAAGTATGGATGCTTCTTAATGTTGAAATTTGGTTAAAGAAATATTTTGATTAATCTAAGAATTAAACAAATTTAAGTATGTTTAGTTTTTACTAGTTTTTTTCTTTCTTTGGATATAACTTCATTTAGGATTGTAGATGAAATTCCTTTTGTGTAAGGGAAGTAGATAATCTTGACTCCTGCTTTTTTTAATTCTTCTTCAATTTTTTCCCATTTAGGAGTATTATGCCAATCATCCCCTACAAACATCACATTAAATTTCATTTTTTTCCAAGCAGCAAATTTATTTAGATCGTATTGAGGTACAACAGCATCTACATATTTAATTGCCCTGATAATCTCACATCTTTCTGTAAATGGAATTAATGCTGTTTTATGTTTATAATTTACTAGTTCGTCTGTACTTACAGCTACGATAAGTTTATCACACATAGATTTAGCATTTCTTAAAATATTTAAATGTCCTATATGGAATAAATCATATACTCCAGAAGTATAACCTATTATTTGTTTTTTCTTTTTCATTTTATTATATATTTGAGTTGTATTTATTTGTCTTTCTATAAATGTATATTTTATTCTCCTTTAAATATTTTATGAAGTTGAAATCATGAAATATTGGAATGATATGTTTAATCTATAGTCATATTGTGTTTTTATATAATTTAAAGTGTTTTTCAGCAACTATAGACCAATTTGCAGCTTTTCTATATTTTGTTATTCCTCCTTTATACTCATCGTAATTTTTAAAAACTATTTTTATTCCTTCTGCAATTGCTTTAGGGTTTTTTACTTTGACTATCTCGCCTAATTTAAATTGTCTAACTATCTCATTTAATGCCCCTACATCTGTTACAACGAGTGGCAGACCCCACGAAATAGCATCCTGCATTATTGCAGATTGGTATGGGGCCCATATATAAGGAAGGACTACTAAATCAGAATTCATATAGTATTTTTCTTTTTTTAATTCATTAATCCACCCAAAATCAATTTTTAAGTTATTTAATTTTGTTTTTTTCAATTCATTTTTAATATTTTTTTCTATTTTTCTATTCACAAATCTCCCTGCTATCGTAAGATTATAATCAGGCAAATATTGCATTGCTTTTATTAGATATTTGAGCCCCTTCCCTTGAGATATCATTCCAAAGAAAATTATATTTTTATTTGTTTTTCTTTTTAAGGAGTGTAAATTTAGACCCTGATAAATATGAGTTATCTTATTTGTTTTATATTTTTTTTCAAGAAACTTTTTTTGGTTGGAGGTATGTACAATAACTTTATTGGCCTTTTTTATAATCTCATTTTCAATACATGAAAGAATTTTGTTTTTTAGGCCTTTTGTTGAATATTGCACTTCGTGTAATGTGACTATAACTGGGATGGGCAGGGTTAAGGCATTTATCAAGTTTAGATTAAGGTTATACTTACCAAATAATGTTGCAACATATTGTATGTGGATTAGACTTAACTTTTCTTTTTTGATTATCTTTTCCAATTCTTTTTTCAAAGAAAACGATTTAAAATCAACTGTATAATCAGTTTTGTTCCCTTTCATCCCTATTGTAATAAGTTGTCTTCTTTTTTTACTCAATCCATTTAACAGATTATCTGAGTAAATTGCAATTCCATCTTTTTCAGGAATATATGGGCTGATTAATCCTATTTTTAACATTTTCTTAAAAGTTTTATAATTGCATTTGCAAATGCTAAGGTATCATTTTCTTTTACTAATATTCCTTTTTTTATAACTTCCGGGTGAGATCCAATATCAAAAGCAATGGTTGGTTTTCCCATCCTGTATGCCTCTACAATTGGGATATCGAAGCCTTCCCACAGGGAAGCGGTTGTATAGATATCACAAGCCGCATAATAGTAAGGCAACTCTTTGTCTTTTACAAAGCCAGTGAATATGACATTATTATTTGACATTTTTTTTAGTTTTTTTGTATATTTTGGGAAAGTATGTCTCCCTATAATAATAAGTTTTGCTTTAGGGTATTTTTTCTGTACTAATTTGAAGGCTTTGATCAACAGATGAATCCCTTTGTGGGGGCTTATCCTTCCAACATAAAGAAAAACAGGCTCATCTTTAAGATTATACATCTTTCTTATTTTTTTACCACTGAGCTTTTTATTGAATCTTTTTTTGTCAATTGGGACATATTCTACTTTGCTATCAATTCCAGTTTCTTTTTTTAATTCTTTTTTGAGGAAATTGCTTATTGAGATTATTTTATCTGTATTTTTTATGCTTTTATTTGTAAGATAATTAAATATTCTTAAATAAAATTTTTCAGAAAACGAGTAAGATTCTACTATACCTACACCTGCATTATGATAAATATATTTTAACTTTTTGTTTTGTTTTTTTGCTTTATATGCAAGTATATTCATAGGGTATAAATGGGATATAATCAGATCATATTTTTTTAGGATGTTAACATATTTCCCTATTTTTTTAAAATCAAGAAACATAAACAACCTGTAGATCCTTTCCAGGGTAGGATTTTTAGGCATCCCAAGAACATATAGTCCTGCGTTTTTCGGCTTTATGGAGGCGCTTAGGGTGAAAATATCCACTTTATGACCTTTCTTTGTGAATTGTTCACATTTCATTTCAACAAGGCGATCTATTCCTGAGAAATGTGAAAATGTTGGCGTTAAAATTGCTATTTTCATATCTTTTTAGAATAATAACAGGTTTAAATAATTTATGGAACACTAATTTTTTTAACTTTACATTTAACTATTATGGCTTGACCAAAAAGGGAGTTTCTTATAAAAGGAATCCTTAGTAAGGGGATGAACCCTCCATTATAAGTTTTTGTTTCTATTTTAAAGAAATCAGGCAGTTGCCATATAAAGAATGGATTTATATGTTCTTTCTGTTCATTTTCGTTGAATTCTATAAATTTTCCTTTAAAAAAGTAAACTAATCTGTTTGGTAGATTTGTTATGTTGGGTGTTGAGAAAATGAATGTGCCATTGGGTTTTAGGATTCTCTTTATTTCTTTGAAAAATAAATATTTATTTTCTAAATGTTCAATAACTTCTGTTGAAATAACCAAGTCGAAAGAATTATTTTTAAATTTAAGTTCTTTGTTAAAATCCATTATCTTAACTTTTCCATCAAATTTGTCTTCAATATCATAATAGTCTATATTTTTGAAACCAAGTTTTCTTAATTTTTTAATTATTTGGCCATTTCCACAACCTAAATCTACAATTTTAATATTTTTATCCATACTTTTAATTAAGTCTACTGTTCTTTCATATGTTTTAGGGTATGCCATAACCTTTAAGAATTTATTTCTGTTTAAAAATATTCCTAAATATTGGGCAGATTTAAGGGTAGTAGTTTTATTTAGTTAAACTTGTGATATTTAAATCCAATAAATTATTTACTTAAATCCATAAGATTTAAAAACCATCCTGGCTTTTTCTTTTATTATGGTAAAAGCACTTATTACTGGAATAACAGGTCAGGATGGTTCTTATTTAGCTGAATTTCTATTAAAGAAAGGTTATGAAGTTTATGGGATGTACAGAAGGTCAAGTGTTGAAACCTTTGGTAGGATAGACCATATCAAAGATAAGATAAATTTGATATGTGCTGATTTAACTGATCAAAGTTCTTTGAATGAAGCTATAAAAAAGATAAACCCGGATGAGGTTTATAATTTAGCAGCTCAGAGTTTTGTTCCTGTTTCATGGACTCAGCCGCTTTTGACCAGCGATATAACTGCTTTAGGCGTTACAAGGCTTCTTGAAGCAATAAGGCATATTAATCCTAAAATTAAGTTTTATCAAGCATCTTCTTCTGAGATGTTTGGAAAAGTTCAAGAAACACCCCAAACAGAAAAGACACCATTTTATCCAAGAAGTCCATATGGTGTTTCAAAGGTATATTCTTTTTGGATAACTAAGAATTATAGAGAAAGTTATGATATGTTCTGTTGTAATGGAATTTTATTTAATCATGAAAGTCCAAGGAGGGGAAAACAGTTTGTTACAAGAAAGATAACTGATTCTGTTGTTAAGATAAAATTAGGTTTGCAGAAGGATTTGGGATTAGGAAATCTTGATTCAAAGAGAGATTGGGGCTATGCTGGAGATTATGTTGAAGCTATGTGGCTTATGATGCAACAGGATAAACCAGATGATTTTGTAATTGCAACAGGAGAAACGCATTCTGTTAGAGAATTCTGTGAGATAGCTTTTAAAAGGGTTGGGTTGAATTATGAAGATTATGTAAAGAAAGATCCTAAATTTTTTAGGCCAGCTGAAGTAGATTTGCTGGTTGGAGATTGCTCTAAAGCAAAAGAAGAATTGAAATGGGAGCCAAAGATTAAGTTTAAAGAATTGATAGAAATGATGGTTGATGCTGATCTTAAAAAACATAAAGCAGAACAACGATGAAGGCTTTAATTACAGGAATTAATGGTTTTGTTGGACCTCATTTGAAACAACATCTGATAAATAATGGTTTTGAGGTATTTGGAACAGATATTTCTAATGGTGAATTAGTTGATTATAGTGTTGATTTACTGGATAAGCAGGCTGTTTACGACTTAATATCAAAGATAACGCCTGATTTTATATTTCATCTGGCTGCACAATCATCTGTAAAATTAAGTTTTATTAAGTCAGAGTTGACAAGGGAAATAAATGTTACGGGTACAAAAAACCTGCTTGATGCTGTTAAATCTCTTATTCCAGATTCAAAAATACTTGTTGTTGGTTCTGCTGATGTTTATGGTATTCCTGATGAAACACCGTTGACTGAGAATTCTAAATTGAATCCTATAAGTCCTTATGGGGAATCTAAACTTGAGCAGGAAAAATTAGCTCTGAATTATGGTTTAAATTTAGTTATTTCAAGAAGTTTTACTCATACAGGACCTGGACAAAAGCCAATTTTTGTCTGTTCTGATTTTGCAAAACAGATAGTTGAAATAGAGAAAGGAAAAGAAGCTGTGATTAATGTAGGTAATATTGATGTTAGACGCGATTTTACTGATGTGAGGGATATGGTGAGGGCTTACTTACTTGCTTTAGAGAAATGTAATTTTAATGAGGTATATAATATTTGCAGTGGAAATACATATTCTCTAAGAAAAATATTGGATATGTTATTAGCTATGTCAGATAAAGAGATTCAGATTAAAGAGGATCCAACAAAATTGAGAAAAAAGGATATTTTACTTATGGAAGGAGATAATTCTAAATTTATTGAGATTACAGGATGGAAAGCAGAAATATCTCTTGAACAGACATTAAAAGATTTATTGGATTATTGGAGAAAAAATATAAATTAATTAGAATACAAAATGATACAAAAAAATTTTAAGTTAAAAAATTATTTGAATTCCTTGAAAAAAGTACCTAATTCTTGGTTTGTTCTTGCAGCGGCTTTATCTATAATCTTATTTTTAATACTTTTTGTAAATTTTAGTTTTATTATAAAATATTTTCCTATTAATGCAGCTCATGAAGATTTTAATGGGCATATGGTTAAAGTAGATTTTATGAAAAATTATGGATTTAATGAGGTGCCTAATTGGTATAATGGATTTTATCCATTTAGAACATATTATTTCGGTTATCTGGCATTTACATTACCTATATATCTATTATTTGGAAATCTCAATTTAGCTACTTTTATCTCAGTTGTTATAATTTATATCTTTGCTTTTATAGGTTGTTTATTTTTTTCTAAAATAAGAGGTGGATTTAAAAATAAAAAGAGATCGATACTATTTTTTATTTTATTTTTCTTTAATCCAGTTATACTCTTTGATTCTTTACATTTAGGTCGATTACCTGAACTTTTTGGGTGGTTATTTTTTCTTTTTCAGTCTTTGATTATATTTAATTATAAAGATAAAAGAATAGATAATAAGTTTATTATATCTTATTCAATTGTATCTGCATTGTTGATATTGAGCGGGCCGATGATATTTTTTCTTTCATTGTCTCTTTTGGCAGGTTTATTTTTAGTTAAAAATTTTAAGGAAAAAATAAAGATAGTTTTATCTTTTTTTGGGTCTTTGATTCTTACTTCTTTTTGGTGGCTTCCTATCTTTATTAGAAATGAATATTCTCAAATAAGCTCTTTTTATGGACCCGATTATATGGCCTCCATTTTTATACGTCCTAGTTCTTTATTATTTTTATTCAAAAATTGGTATCATGATTTAGCTATCTTAGCTTTTTTATTTGTTTTATATTTCTATTTTTCTTCTTCAAAAAACAGCAATAAGAAAGATTATATCTTTTTTGCACCTGCAATATTACTTTCAATTTTATATCTTTTTAAAATCACTTATTTTATGCCTTTTATAGGTAGTGTTTATCATCTTATTTTTGTTTATTTCTTTTGGTTTTTATTTTTATATATTGTGCTAAAAATTGATATATCGCATTTGATGGCAAGATTCAAAATTATTCTATTGTTCTTTTTGTATCATATGTACATCCCCATTATTTTTTATTTATTATTATTTGCTAATATAAAGCCATTTATATATGGTGATCTTGATAAACAAATAGTTGAATTATCTGATACAATCAATGAACGATTTATAGTTGTGCCTCATCCAGATTATAGTGATGCATATTATCCTGCTATTGTGAGTTATATAACTTATAAAAATAATGCAACTACTCCTATGGGCTGGACTCCTCAAAGTGCGAGAAAGTCAGTTATTGAAATGAATAAAGAGGCTATTAAGGATGTTCAGGAGAATAATTGTCAAGATATACTTCTCTTTTTTAAAGAGCAAAGAATAGAATCTTTGTTGACTTTTGGGGATTATTGCACTAATTTATTGCAGTGTGGTTTTTCTTTTAAAGAAAGTACAGAGGATGTTTGTGTTCTTGAACTTAAGAATAATCCTTAAGGGGCGTAATTTTGTAGATTTGTAGAATTAGTATTTATTAATTCTAAATTGATTAAAATATCTCATGAATCCTTTCTTGAAGTAGGTTGGCAGAATTTTGAATGTTCTTAGATAAGATCCTCTTTGTGACATTTTAATTATCTTAAAATAAGTGATAGGTTCTAATATAATTGAAGACCCTAGTTTTGATATAAGTAGAATCATTTTAAACTTTAATCCTTTAGGATTTTGCTTATATAGGTGAACAATTTTATTCATATGTTTTTTATTTAGGAATGCAGCAAGTCTTATCATATCATTGATTATATTATTGTGGTATATTAGATAATCTTTCTTGAGTGAATTTTCTATTTTTTCAGGACATTCTTTTTTTGCCTTTTCATATAATCCGCTACCTAAATACAAACTCAGGGAAAAAAACTGGGGATAAAATGGTTTTTGTGTTTCAATAAGTGTTTGTATTGTCTCAAATTTATCTTCTTTGTTTTCAAATGGGTTGTCTAATATGACATCACAAGTTACGGCTATATTAAGATTTACAATAATTTTTTCGGCATTTAAAAAATTAGCTTTGAATGACATTCTTTTATATATTTCTTTGCAGACACGATCACTTCCACTTTGCAGTCCCAATTCAACCCATACAAGCCCTGCGTCTTTTAAGAGTTTTATCCTGTCGTGAGTTACATATATTGGAAGGCTTTTGACCCAGAATAGCTTTTTTATTTGTTTTTTGTAAATTTCGCAAAATTCTTTGAGATACTCGTCGGTACACGATAAAAAACAATCGTCCATAAAATTAATATATTCAATTTGAGGATTATCTTTTAATGCCTTTTTAAGTTCAGAAATAATGTTGGGTACGCTACGTCTTCTAACTTTTTTTGTGTGGTATAAGTTTGAGATGAAATCATTGCAACAATATGTGCAGGAGAATGGACAGCCTCTGGAGCTCATAACATCATAAATTGCCCCTATGAATCTGCTGTATTTTTTAACAATTTTTTTATTGATTGGTGTTATCTTTCCATTTTTTTCTTGAATAAAACTATTTATTGGAATATGATCATATTGAGGCATATCATCTAAATTTTCAATAACTGGATATAGTTGATTTCTTTTTACTTTTCCATTTTCTAAATAACAAATATTTTTAGTATTCTTTATGTCTTTGTTTTTGCTAATATTATCTGCTAAGTCCAGAATTGATTTTTCCCCTTCACCAATACAAACATAATCTGCATATTTTAAACATGTTTCAGGGGAAATTGTTGGATGTATCCCCCCCCATATAACTGGAGTTGACCCAAATCTCTTTATGTGTTTAGTTATATCTCGTGCATTAAAAAATTCTTCAGACATTAAACTAAGTCCAATCAATCCTGGATTTTTATTTACTACAAAATTTTTAATATTTTTTAGAGATTTACTATCTTTCGGATTGAAGTTTGGCAAACATAGAAGGGATGAATTATGGCCTTGTTTCAATAGATAATAATGGATATACCTTAATCCTATAATATCTATATTTTTTTGTGGTGAAATTAATAAGATATTCATTTTTATTATTCTAAGTGTTTTGTTATTTTAGTTAATTCATTGTGTTTATAATTTATGTCTCTATAACTTAGAATTTAGGTCAACTTTATAAATCTTCTTTCTTGAACATCATACCAAAAACACTTAAACCTGCAGCCATATTTAATTTAAATCTGTTCCAGGATTTTATTCTTTTTAGTTGTTTTAGCAGAATAGATGGTCTTAGGTAAAATTTTCTGTAAGCCAATTTCTGATATGCCATCATCTCCTTTTTACTTACTGTTGGCAAACGATGGACTGGTCCTATGTGAATACCATAATTAGAATAGTCATAATCCATTATTAGATTTTGTTTAAGTAAATCATGATATGCTTCTGAACCAGGATATGGCTTTAATATGTGGAATTTGGCTATATCTGGGTTTAATTTTATTGCAAAATTAATTGTATCCATGATTGTTTCTTTTGTCTCTCCCGGAAGACCGATCATGAAAAACCCCCATATTTCAATTCCTAATTTTTTTGTCTCTTTAAAAGCTTTAATTATTTGTTCTATTTTTGTTCCTTTTTTTATTTTGTTTAGAATATCCTGATTGCCTGATTCAACACCAAATGCAATGCTATATGTTCCCATTTCTTTGAGTGCTTTTAGTATTTCTGGATCTACCATATCGACCCTTAACCCATTCGGGAAAGCTACTTTAATTTTAATTTTTCTTTTTATAAATTCATTTCTTACCTCAAAAACTCTATTTTTTATCAATGTAAAACAATCATCCCACATATGAATTTCTTTAGCACCATATTTTTTGATTAAATATTCTATTTCATCAACAATGTTTTTTGCTGATCTATACCTGAATTTCCCACAGAATATTTGCTTTGAACAACAGTAGGTGCATTGACCTGGGCATCCCCTACTTGTAAAAATTGGAAATGATTGTTCATATAATGCATCAGGATATGTATATTTTCTTGATCCAAACAAATGTCTTGCAGGAAAAGGTAATTCATCCAAATTTTGAATCATTTCTCTTGGATTATTTATGATTATTTTGTTTTCTTTTTTATAAACAAGTCCATTTATTTTGGAAAAATCAGTTTCGTTTTTTTCAATAAATTCTGCTAATTCTTTAATGGTCTTTTCTCCTTCTCCTATAATCAGCATATCAATAGATTTTGCTTTAATTGCGTTTTCTGGGTCGATTGTTGGGTGAATTCCTCCCAATACAATTTTTGTTGGGATTATATTTTTAATTAAGGCTCCTAGTTCTACAGCATTCTTGTAAGTGGGAGTTGTACATGTTATTCCAACAAGAAGTGGATTGAAGTTTTTTAATAGTGTTATAAGATCTCCTTTACTAATATTTTCAGCATCTATATCCAGTACCTTAACTTTATGGCCTTCTTTTTCTAATATTGCCCCCAAATAACCCAGGCCTAATGGGGGATAGTCAGGAGACATGGCACTACCATAAATTTTATACTGTGAAGGGTTTATTAGTAATATATTCATTTTTTAAACCACAATTCAATATTTAATTAGATTAGTTACTAAAAGTTTCATTATGTTATTATCGGTGAAACCCAGGTAATTATATAAATTTATCTAAAGTTTGATTCTTATGAATAGGAGGTATTGAAAAGTTACCCTACTACGCTGATTGGAACGCCACACTTTGTGTGGCAACCCAATCAGCTCCGTCCTGGCCATGCCATGAATACCTAGGTATTAATGGCATTCATGGCACAGACGGTTAACCTTTCAATATCGCCTATGAATCATAAGATTTAAATACAGACTTATACCTTTAATTCTAAATGAAAGTGGACTTTATGCGTTGGGTGGACTATTATATTGGGGCACCTATTTGTTTTTTATTATCTATAGTTAGTTCTATAGGAAAATTGGTTGGATTAGGAAGAGTAGGAAAAGAGTTTAAACCTAAAAAGATTCTTTTTATGGAACTTTCCGAAATGGGAAGTACTATTTTAGCATATAGTGCAATGAAAAAAGCAAAGGAATTGTTTAATGCCGAATTGTATTTTATGATTTTTAAGGAAAATGAATCAAGTGTGAAATTATTGGATATTATTCCAGAGAAAAATATGATTACAATAAGAAGTAAGTCATTTTTCCTGTTGTTTATTGATACTATTGTAGCAATATTTAAAATGCGGGCTAAGAGAATTGATACTGTAATTGATATGGAGTTGTTTTCCAGATTTACTTCTATTTTGAGCTTTTTTAGTGGTGCTAAGGCTGTGGTAGGCTTTTACAAATATCATTTAGAGGGGCTTTATAGGGGAAATTTTCAGACGCATAAGGTGCAGTATAATTCTCATTATCATATAAGCCAAAATTTTATGGCACAGGTTTATGCTTTAAAAGCTGATATTAAAGAAAAACCTTTGTTGAAAAGGGAAATAAGAAAAGAAGAAATGTTTACAGCTAAAATTAAGTCCAGTCCTAATGATAGAGGAAATATTTTTAAGAAATTACAGGAGATTAATCCCCAGATTAATTCTTCAAGTAAAATTGTTTTATTGAATCCAAATGCTAGTCAACTTTTACCTATTCGAAAATGGCCTTTGAAGAATTTTAAGGCGCTTGCTGAGAATATATTGAAAATGAAGAATGTATTTGTGGTTATAACTGGGACAAAGGCAGAAGGAGAAGATGCAAGAGTTATTTGCAATTATGTAAAAAATGACAAGTGTATTGATGCTACAGGAAAAACCAGTTTTAAGGAACTTATAGATCTTTATAATATTTCTAATGTTATTGTTACTAATGACAGTGGACCTGCTCATTTTGCTTCACTTACAGATATAAATATAGTTGTGCTTTTTGGTCCTGAAACTCCATTGTTATATTCTCCTTTGAGCAAGAATTGTGTTTGTGTTTATTCCAATTATGCATGTTCGCCTTGCGTTTCTGCATTTAACCATAGAAAGACGCCTTGCAGCAGAAGCAGGTGTTTAGAAGCTATAAAGGTTAATGATGTTTTTGATGTTGTAAAGAAAAGCATTTAATTTTAGAATGAAAATTAATAAGAATATAGAAGCAATAATTGTAACTTTACTTTATCTTTCATGTTTATATTTCTGGACATTGCCTATACAAAATAATTCTATGCCTTACGGAGAAGTGGATGCAGCATCACATTATGCTGTTGCAGATTATACTTATTCAAATGATAGATCTATTACATCTCTTCCGTATTATATAGATAAGAGATATGGGCAGGATAATGTATTTAAGCCGCATGTTTTGTGGTATCCCCCTCCATTTCATACGTCTCTTGCAATAGGTGCTGTTTTTGGTGGTGATAGCAACGTTCCTGTTTATCTTGTGAATGCTATTTTTGCTTCATTGATCGTTCTTGCTGTTTATTTCATAATGAGGAAATTTTTTGGTTTTGAAGCTGCTTTAATATCTGGTTTTTTGCTTATTTTTTCAATGAGGGACATTATGATTTATTTATGGGGTCAATGGCCTGAAAGAATGGGTTTTGCTTATATTCCTTTGATATTATATTGTTTTTACAAATACTGTATTTCTTATTTAAATAAAGATGAAAAGCCAGTGTATCTTTATATTATGTCTTTACTTTTGGCTGTTAATTTCTTTATACATCCAATGGACTTTTTTCATTCAGTTATGGCTTTGATTGTTGTTAGTTTATTGTTTTTGATCAAAGAAAGAAAGTTGTTCTTTAATATTAAGCATATATCTGTTGCAATTATTTTATTTTTATTAGTTATTTCTATATTTCCCTTCCAATCTATGAATGTTATTGTGAGATCTGGGTCTGAGCAGGCAGTCATGACAGGTAGTGGTGATGTAAGCAGGTTATTTTCATGGTTTAAGCCACAAAAAGATAATCCTGGTGTCCCTGAATCTTATTTTTCTTATCGGGATATGATTGGACCTTTATACTGGACAATACCTTTAATATTTTTGGGTGTATTGTTTCTTTTGTTAAGGAGAAATAAAAAAGATTTAGTGATGTTAGGGTGGCTTATAAGCTTGTATATCATGATACATCTTGATTTTATTGGCAAAGGAAGAGTCCATAGATCATTAAGTGCAACCGCTCATATCTTTTATCCTTTGATGGTTTTGGGATTGATATATCTTGTTTCTTTTGTACCTAAGGGGTATAAGCGGGTTGTTAAGGGTCTTTTAATGATTTTGTTTGTTGTTTTTATGTTTATGACTGTTGGTTCTCCAGTACATACCACACTTGAAAACACATATCAGGGGGTTTCCAGGGTAAATCCTCATCAATATGACTTAATACAATGGTTAAGACAAAGTGATGTACCTGAGAATTCAGATATATATCATATGGGTTCAATATCTTTAGCTAAAACTAGATGGATTTGGATGATGGGGCATAGGCACATGATATCGTCCAGTGTTGCAAATATCAATGATTATAACATAACTCATGTTTTTATGGATTACTCTGATTTTGTGCTTATTGGAGATCAAAATACTGTTAATGGACTTCAAGAGTGGGAAAAACAGAATTTATTGAATGGTACTGTGATTTATGATAGAAATTATATAAGGGTGTATGAACTTGAAAATTAAATTAGATGATAAAATAACTATGGGGATTATATTAGTTTTAATAGCTTTATTTTCATTTATTTTTTTTGGTTTTGTTGGTTTTAAGGTTATATTTGGGATGTTACTTGTGTTCTTTTTGCCTTTTTATTTAATTCTGGATAATTTTAATCTTTCAAGGGGTGAGAAAATTATATTTTCTTTTTTTATTGGAATAGGGATATTTCCTGCTCTAGTTTACTGGCTAGGTGTCATTATTTCATTTAAACTGGCAATTGCCTTATCTTTTATTTTATTTGTTAGTTTGGGCATTATATTGAAGAAATTTAAGAAATAGGGGTAGATTTAGTTTTCTTTTTAGCTACAATAAAAACACCAATTAAAATTAAGAGTAAAGGTAATAGGTAAGTATGGTGTTTTATATTCAGGCCAGTTAAGCCTAAGTAATAACTGGATATTCCAATTATAGCAGCGCTTAATCCCACACCTACAACTAATCTTTCTGAAAAAGACAATTTATCTTCCCAATAGAACATCAGGGCAAGTCCAGGGATAATAAATATTCCAAAGAATGATAATGCTAATCTTAAGATAACTGCGAAGTTCTCCTTAAAGAACATAATTTTTATGGCAATTATACTTATTACTAGGAGGATAAGTGTATATATTAGTTCTTCTTTTATTTTATTGAATATTTGTTTGTTCTGCAATGCACCTTTCACCTTTATTATTATTTTTTAATATTACGACGAAGTTATTATCAAATACTGGCTTTATGAAATCAGTTTTCAATAATTCATTTGCTATTAGGACATTATACTGAGCTAGTGCTTGTTCTCTGGAAGCTTTGTCAACAATTATGTAATCAAAACTGCAGATATCTCTGCTAGTGTTATAAAAATAATCCCATCCTGCTTCCTCTGCATGATAACCGTATGAGAAAAGCGATTTTTGATATGCATAAAGCACCCCATGATGGTCTCCAAGAAGATGTATTTTCATATACCTTTTAATTGTTTTGTTGGTTATTGCTGATATGTAGTCTTTTGTATCTACCATATAAGGTACTCTGAAAGTATTTCTTAATAGTGCATTTTGATTATATACGTCTCCATAAAGGAAAAGTGTTTTTGCATCTTCCTGAGTATTTTCTCTGACCCACATTAAGGCCTGCCAATGGTATGGGTCCATTACTCCAGGAGAAGTATATCTTTCTGAATGAGGTATTGTGGGTATGATTATTATTCCGCTTAGAATCAACATCAAGATAACGCCCAATGCGAATGAATATATCACTTTCCATTTTTTAATTACCAGTTTAAGAAGATAATATATTGAAATACCTAAAAATAAAGATAGATAAATTGGCCAGATTGTTCTTGTTTTAAATGCGTGTCTGTCAAGACCGATATAGTTTCCATAACCTATTAATAACATAAAGAAAGATATTAAGATGGCCATAGAAAATTTTTTCTTTATGATGAATAAGGCAAGAATCATGCCTATTATTATGAAAATCAATATCAATCCAAAATTTGAAAGATAAAAGGTTTGTTCTGTTGATGTTGTTCTTACAATATTGAATAATTTTAAGGCATTTGTTTTTGTAAAGGTAAATTTGAATATTATTAAGAAATAAATAGATATCATAAAAAAGGAGATACCTCCAAGGGCAAGTTGTTTTATCTTCTCTAAATTTAGTTCTTTTTTTATGAACCAGACGATTAATACAATAGTTATGAAAAATGCTGCAAAAACAAGCTCAATTTGATGTTGCAGGGCTATTGCACTTAGAAAGAGGGCTAAAAAAATCCATGAATTCTTTAGTTTGTAATTAGAGAAATACCAGAAAAAACATATTAAGAAAAACTGCCCAAATATTAATGGCCAGCTACCCCATGTAATCAGGGCATAAGGTCCTATTCCTGGTCCCTTGGAAAATAACAAAAAAGATAATGGGAGGGCAATCATTGCAATATGCCTGTTTAATTTTCTCATTATAAAATAAAAGATTAGTGTTGAAAAACCTAATATTATAAATGTAAGGATGTAAGATATATCATATACTTCCAGTCCTGATGCATATGACATTATAACGTCCAGATTATACATTAACGGAGGGTAGAAACCTACTGCATCTTTAAATCCTCCAGCAATATATGGGGCTTCATATCTATAATTGCCCATCTGTTTTATGCTATCTGCACGTACATGGTGTTGAAAAGCATCAGAGGCCATATAAGCAAAGGGAAAATCATGGGATATTTCATTACCCCATAAAGTTGCTATACCTGCCCAAAGCAGTAAAAAGAAGAATATTATCAGATAAATTTTTTCAAAATCAAACTTAAGCTTCAATTTGTGAACCTCTCTTTTATTATTCTCCAGAGGATTAAAGCCCCATCATTTATCTTTATTTTTGAATGACCTACTCTTTTTTTATATTCTATTGGTATTTCTTTTATTTTTAATCTGTTTTTTAATGCTTTCACTGTTATTTCTGCTTCAATATCAAATCCTTTTGATCTGAAATTTTTGAATTTACTTACTTTAAATGCTCTTAAGCCAGAGTTGATATCTTTTAGGTTTCCTCCAAATAGTAGGTTTATTGCTAATGTGTGTATTTTATTTGGAAGCCGATGGAATGGTTTTATTTCATTTAAACTTCTTGTACCTACAACCATATCATATCTATCTATATATTTTAACATAGTAGGGATGTATTCTATAGGATATGTTTTGTCACAATCAATAAGAACTAATATATCATAGCCCTGTTCTTTGGCTATTTTCAATGCTTTTCTGACTCCAAAACCTTTTCCCGCACCATCTCTCTGGTATATGGGAACTTTGTTTTTTTTTGCTATATCTATAGTACCATCGTTTGAATGTTCATCAGAAATAAATAGGTCATAACCCAGTTTTTTTATACCATCTATCATAAACTGAATACTTTTATTTTCATTTCTTGTTGGAAGGCAAACAACGGTTCTCATTCTTATTCCATAAGATCTATATTTTCTTTGTACCATTCGATTGTTTCTTTTAATCCCTGTTCAAGAGAATATTTTGGCTGCCATCCAAATGTTTTTTTAACCTTATCGATAGATAGAAATTGTCGGTCTATTTCGTTTTTTGCTTCACCTAATATTTTTGGTTTTATGTCTTTTTTGTCCATCAATTCAGTAATTTTGTTGTAAACATCTATAACACTTATTGGTTTACCAGTACCAAAGTTGAATGCTTGTCCCTTTACTTCATCTTTGTCCATATTTTCTGCGAGTGTTAAATAACCATCGGCAGCATCTTTAACGTACATATAATCTCTTTCAAGAGTACCATCACTTCTTATTATGAATTGTTTATTTTTTAGAATAGAACATATTGCGTCAGGTATTAATCTTGAGAAGTTTAAGTCTCCTCCTCCATATGTATTAGCGTTTCTTGTTACAGCAACAGGCAAATTATATGTTGCAGCGTAACTTCTTGCTAAAATATCAGTACATGCTTTTGAAGCATCGTATGGGTAAATTCCCAGTAATTGTGATTCTTCTGTGTAAGGGAGATCTTCTTGTATGCCATATGCTTTATCGCTTGATGCTACAATGATCCTTTTTACGTTTGTATTTAATCTACATACTTCCAGAACATTCCATGTTCCTTTTATGTTGGATTCAAATGTTGAGATTGGGCTTTTGTTTGCTACTCCTACTAATGCCTGTGCTGCCAGATGAAATACAGAATCTATTTGTTTTTCATTAATTATTCTTTCAATACAAGGCAAATCTATTATATCTCCATTGATTATTTGTACTTTGTCTTTTATTTTGAGAAGATCTAATCCGCATACTCTTTTTATATCTCTTATTATTACAAATACGTTCGCTCCTTTTTCAACTAGTGTTTTAGCTATCCAAGAGCCAATAAAACCGTCTGCTCCTGTTATAAATACGTTTTTTGATTTCCAAAAATCAGTCATTTTATAGATTACCCCAACAATAATCTGAAAAACAATAATATTTATAAATATACCTATTTTTTGATACTTTGATGTTTAGATGGTAGATATGCTTTTTATAGTCCCTCCTTTTAGCTATAAGGGTTTAGAGGATGCAAGTTCAAGATGCCCTAATTTAGGTATGGCTATACTTGCAGCAATTCTCGAAAAGAAAGGGTATGCTGTAAAAATATTAGATGCATTTTCTCTTTCATTAAATAATCAACAGATTATTGAGTATGTAAAAAAGGTAAATCCTAAGATTATAGGTATTAGCAGCGTTACAGCTAATTTTGGCCAGGCAATGGATATTTTAGAGGCTATTAAGGCTACTGATCAACAGATAATCACTATTTATGGAGGACCTCATGTTACAATAATGCCCGATAGTGTTCTAAAGTCAAAAAATGTGGATTATATTGTGTTGGGTGAAGCAGAAAAGACGATTGTAGAGTTAATAGGGCATTTGTTACATAAAAAAGGAGACCTGGAAAATATAAAAGGGATAGGTTATAAGGATAATGAAGGTAAAATAAAATTAACATCTGGAAGGGATTTTATAAAAGATATAGATGATATACCTATGCCTGCTTATCATCTTTTGCCTATGGATTCTTATAGGGCATATGGGTGGCTGGATTTAGGAAGGAAATTTTGTTCTATGATTACATCGAGAGGATGTCCTTTTCAATGCACATATTGTACTAGCTCAAAAATTTTTGGTTATAGGTGGAGATATAGGAGTGTTGAAAATGTTTTCAAGGAAATTATGTTATTGTATAATAAATATGGGATTAGACACATATATTTTCAGGATGATGAATTTACAGTTAATCATCAGAGGGTTTTGGATATATGTAATAAGATTATTGAGAATAAACTCGATTTGGTGTGGGAATGCCTTACACGAGTTAGTCATGTTGACGAAGAATTACTTAAAAAGATGGGAGAAGCAGGATGTAAAAGTATCCTATATGGTATAGAATGCGGATATCAGGAAGGCATTGATAAAATAAATAAGAAGATAACTTTAGAACAGGCTATTGATGCTGTAAGATTGTCAAAGAAGTATGGTATCAGTCCTAAGGTTACTTTTATGATGGGTTTTCCATGGGAAGGCAAGGAAGAGATTAAGAAAACCATAAGTTTTGCTAAGAAACTTAATGGGGACCTTACATTTTTTAATGTTCTTAATCCTTATCCTGGAACACCCCTTTATGATCAAATTAAGAAGGATAATCTTTTTGTGGGAGGTTATAGCTGGGATAGATATAGCCCTCATGGGGAGACGCCTGTAATCAGAACAAAGCATCTTACAGAGAATGAGCTTGCTTATTGGAATGGCAGAGCTTATCTGGCAGTTTATTCAAGTCCCAGGTTTATCTTAAGGAAATTAAAAATGTTGACTAATATTAGAGAATTAAGAAGAAATTTTAAATCTGCAATAAGTCTTTTTTCAACTTATCTAAAAAGAACAGTTACAAAAAAATAGTTATTCTACTTTCCATGGAGCATTGTTTTGTTCCCACAGTTCGTTTAATTCTACTGTGTCTTTGAATGTGTTCATACATTTCCAGAATCCATTATGTTTGAAAGCTTGTATTTGTTTTTCTTTTACTAATTCTTCAAATGTTTCTGTTTCAAGGTCATAATCGTCTTTTAAATAATTAAATATTTTTTTATTAAAGACAAAAAAACCGCCATTAATCCAATGATCTAATTTAGGTTTTTCTTTGAATTCTGTTATCTCGCTGTTGTTATTTATTTCCATTATTCCGAATTGAGAAAGGGGGTTTACAGCAGTTAAGGTTACAATTTTATTATTTTTATTGTGAAAGTTAAGTATTTCTTTTATATTTACGTCTGAAACATCATCACCATAAGCTACAAAGAAGTTGTCTTCTTTTATATATTCTTCAACTGCTTTTATTCTTTGGCCTTTATTGCTTTTTTCACCTGTATCTACGAATTCAACATTCCATTTTTCCTGGTTGTTGTTTTCTATATATTCTTTAATTTTATTTCCTTTATATCCTAAGCATAAGATGAAATCTTTAAATCCATAATGAGAGTATGTTTTCATTATGTGCCATAGAATTGGTTTTCCACCTATCTCAATTAATGGTTTTGGAATATCTTCAGTATATTCTTTTAATCTTGTTCCTTTTCCACCGCATAAGATAACTACTTTCATGGTATTTTCACTAATTATGGATGTTATTTAAAGTTTCTCTTTTGTTTTTTTAACAATCTGAAAATCAAATAGATTATTATTAAAGATATAGTTATTAAGGTAATTATTAAACCAGCTATATATGTTCCTGGTTTATATTCAAATACTAGGTTATTTTCGTTTCCATTTAAATAAACTGCACTCACTATGCCGTTTGCATTAAGAAGAGGTAGTTGTTTCTTATTTTTACCTTTTACAGTCCATCCATCAAATTCAGAGAATTTTTCACTATAGACTAAAAAGTTTTTTTCTCCATTTAGTTTAATCTCTCTCTTGTCAAAGCTATGCATTATTATATTAGAATCTTGTATAGGCTTTAGTTCTCCTTTAAATGAATTAAATAGGTTGTTTATTTCTTCTTCTGATACTGAGTTTTTGTTCTTTGTTATTTCAGGAAGTAATATTCCTCCTGAATTCACATACTGTTCTAATTTAAAAATGGAGTTTTGATCGATTGAATCTTTTACTAGGAATATTGCAGAATATTTTTTTAATTCTTCTATTTCATAATTATTGATATTTGTTTTACCTCTTATCATTACTGTGTTTGCAGGGTTGAATTTTGGGTTAAGCATAAGCCCATATGTTGTCTGTTTAACTGATTCATCTTCTCCAACTACCAGAATGCTGTTATCTACGACATATGCTCTTGGTAGAAACAACTCGTTTTCATAAAGATATGGCCCCCATGCTTTTGCCCATAATGGTTTTTCAGGGTAACATACTGTGCAGTTTTTGAATTTTTTTACTAATTTGAATCCTGAAATATTTAATTCTTCTTGGGAAGTTAAGTATTTTAAGTTAAGAATTCCCCAAAACATTGCAGGATTATTGAATGATACGCTTAAATAAACATTCATATAAGGGGGATACCACATAGGATCATATCTATAAAGGTGCTCTAGTTTTAAAGGTACATTATAAAAATCTGTTCCCCAGTCGATGCCCCTGGTTTCCCATGTTTGTATTCTGAAAGTTCCAGGAGTGTTACTTATATTTTGCAGTATATAATTATTTTTTATTGCTTCTTCAGCATTTAACCACCCTTTCGGATTTTTGTCTGTATAGTGGCTGTAATTAAAAACTCCCAGGTTTAATATTATCAATCCGATGAGGATGATATACCCTATTTTTTTATATTTTATTTTTTGTATTAGTTCTTTTGCACCTATCCCTGCGAGTATTGAGCAGCAAAAGACAAATAAGAACAGGCTTCTGTCCATATATCTCAGACTTTTGAAAAATGGGACAAAACTCCAAAGCAGATAATACAGCTTGAATGTGTTGGTTGCTACAAATAATGAGAAGAGGGCTCCTAATGAAAAGAAGAGTACTTTTTTGTTTTTGTATTTTTTGTATATTGCGAAAAATACCAATAAGAGGGCTATTATGCCTATATGGTCTCCTGTTCCTTCTCGTTGTACTTTAGGCATTCCTTTGTAAATAGGTTCAATAATTCTATTAAACGCATCTTTATAGGAGAGTTGCCTTCCAGATGCTTTTTGCCAGCTTGTTTCTGCTCTGCTTGTTACTTTTATGAAAGTCATATTTGGGATTATTCTTTGAGCTGAAAGTCCAAAGAAGATGAAAATTATCAATGAAGCCACCAGTACTGTTTTTACTAATTTTTCTTTTGAGAATTTAGTTATTGTGTTAAATATGAGGTAAAGGCCAAATAAAATACCTACCCACATAGTAACTTTCATATCAGGATTTAATCTGAATAAAATTGCGAGTATTATCCCCATAATTATGGAGTTCTTTACCCATTGTTTTTCTTTTACAGATTTCATTCCAAATAAGAATGCTAATGGTAATAATGCATAGCCACCTAATGTTGTAAGCCAACCCCATGAGAGAAGTTTAGCCATATGCCCATTTAAGATATATATTAATGCTGAGATAAATGCAAATTTTTTGTCTACTTTTAGATAAATCATCAAAAAGTACATTGAGATTCCTGAAATTAAGAATAATAGGACATAAGTTAATTTTACAGCAATAATCGTGCTAGGTATTGTTAAAAGAAGGATGCCTAGCAAGCTGTCAAGTCCAGGGATGGGTTTCATGAGATAAGGAGATCCTCCAAAACCATATGGTGTCCATAAGGGCCAGAAATCCCCATATTCTATAGCTGAAGTTTTTAATGTTTCAGCTGAAGGAAGATAATATGTTGAGATATCATGTGATGGAAGATTTATATTGAAGAAATAAAACAGGAAAATGAAAGTTAGTATGAATAAGGCTAAAAGAGGGAGCATATGTGCTTTTATTTTCTTAAATATCATTTGTACCTTTATTTTTAATTAAATTTTTCAAATTTTCTTGTTATTGGAAGAAGATACTTCTTGAATGGGATTATATTATATATTTTGAATGCAATTCTTTTTATAAATCTTTTTGCAATAATTTTCTTTGATGTTTTATCTTTGAATTTAAATTGATTTATGGAGGTTAATTCGTTGAAGTTATACTTTCTTTTTAATGGTTTAGGTGTTATTTTTGGGTAACCCAATGGTATGTATGCAATAGGGTCATAACTTGGAGGGATTTTCATTATTTTTCTTAGTTTTTGTTTTGAAGGAAGATGGCATATCCAACATGAACCAATTCCCATTGAGTGTGCAGCTAAAAGCATATTTTGTATGCTGGCAGATGCACTTTGAACATAGTCTTTATATGATGAGTTTTCTGATCTATTATCATATAGAACCAGAATCCCAATTGGAGCATATTTTATGAATTCTATTGTTCCTGCATTAACTAATTTTTCTTTTATTTTTTGTTTGTTTATTATTATGAATTTCCATCCTTGAATATTGCAGGCAGAAGGTGCAAAGTTTGCTGCCGATATTATTTTTTTTAATTTTTCAGGTTCTATATTTTTCTTTGTGAATCTTCTTACACTTCTTCTTTCATAGATTGCTCTGAATACGTCCATTATAATTTCACCTTTTTTATAATTTTAAAGTTTTTTTGATAACCTATGTACTCTACTCCATCAGTTTTTATTTCTTGTTCTTGATAGAATCTTGCTGATGGCATATACCTGAATGAGAATTTGTCTATTCTGTATACTTTTAGTGGTTTTTTAAGCTCTATCTTGTCGTTAATTATCATTTCGTTTCTTTTTATCTCTATTTTTCTTGTGAATTTTATGTCTTTAAGTTTTTTTCTGGTTATTAATAGTTTCTTCATTAATTCTCTGAATATTTTGCTTATTGCTCCTACAGAAAGTATTATTCTAAGGGCGAAATGATTTAATGGAGTAGAGTTAATCCATTTTACTTTGTAGAATTTGCCTTTTATTATTATGTTTTTATTGTTAATTTTTACATTTCTTTTATTTTCCAGGTATGTTGAGGAGTAAGTTTTGTTGTTTTCTTTTGTTACATATCCGCAGTCAGATAATACTATTTTCTTTTTTTTGCAATCATATATTCTTATTACTCCGCCTTTTTTTGTTCCAATAATGATGTAGGAGTTTCCTTGTTTTACTATCAAAATACCTGCTTCTGGAAAGTGTTTTGTGAAATCTTTTCTTTGGAATGGAATGGAGCTTATTTTTTTACTTTTTGATCTTTCCAGATATGTTTGAATGTACTGGTGAACATATAATGGTGTGTATCTGTTATCTAGGCGGTCTATTGAAGTTACCTTCCCTGTTGGAATTGCTTTTTCAAGGAATATAGATATTGCATTTGATAATGGATTTTTGGCCATCACTTCAAAACCATGTGGAACCAGATATTCAGTAAATCTTGCAGTGTATTCTCCTCCTGCTGTTCCATTAGGGTGTATAAGATAACTTATGAATTCTATCGCATCATTTATTGGTTTAATTACTCTTTTGTCTTTGCTTTTTTGGTAGTATGTTGCCAGAAAATCAATTGTATAGCTTAGATAGCCTACATCACATCCTTCATATTCAGGAAACCATCCTTCTTTTGTCTGGTTTTGAAGTATGAATTTTATTTTTTTATTTACTGACTTCTGCAGTCTTGTTTTTTTAAGTGTTTGATTGATACAGTATATTGAAAGAGTGGCCATTGCTTCCTGATTCATCACTTTTGGTTCGATGTTTGTTGCCAGAAAGTTAGCTGCCTTTTCTAATACTTGAATTATTATCTTTTTATCTTCTTTTTTCACTTCATTTTTTATTAAATAGAATGCTTCAGCACAAGGATACATTGTTAATGCTGTACCTATATATGATTTTTCATTAGGATAATATTCATCAAAACTTCCGTTTCTTTTTTGAATTTTTGCAAGAAACTTAATACCTGCAACTATCCATTCAAGTATCCTTTTGTTTTTGTAATATGGGTTATTGGGCAGCTTATTTTTGTATAATAGTGTTAATGAGAGGACAGCACCTTGTACACTTGCATAAGGAGTGTCTGTTTTTTTGTATTGCCAATGCTCTCTGTCAAATGAGCCATATGTTGGTGAGAAAGGATTTCTATCCTGTAAACTAAGAAGATAAGGTATTTTTGATATTGCAATTTTTAAAAGTATTTCTTTACTCATTTGATAAGCTCTCTTCTTAGTTTAGACATTATATTAACTATTAAACCAAAAGACATCATTTGGATTCCTGAGAGAATCAATATTATGACAAGGAATATCAATGGGATTCTGTCTCCTATTATGCCTAATTTAATCTTTAAGTAAATTAGATAGATGCTTAACCATATTCCTATGGATATAAATATCAATCCTATGTTTCCAAATACTTTCATTGGCTGATATGTGTAGGCAAATCTAAATGCTGTACTAATAAAAGAAATGAACTCTTTACCTACACTCATTTTTGATGTTCCTTGTTTTCTATCAACAAAAATAATGGGGATTTCTGTTATTTTAAATCCTCTTGACCAAGTTTCACATGCAAATTCCATATTAAATGGGAAACCCGAAGATTCTATTGTTAAGTCCTGAAATAATTTTTTTGTAAAGGCTCTGTAACCATTGGTTACATCTGTTACCTTAGTTCCTGCAAAGAATCTTGCTATGAAGTTAGCTGTTTTACTTACAATCCTTCTTTTTAACGGCCAATTTATGATTTTAGAATCTTTTAGGTATCTGCTTCCAATAACTAAATCCGCTCCTTTTTCTATTTCTTGTATAAATTGAGGGATATAGTCTGGATTATGGGTGTTGTCCCCTTCCATGCTTATTATTATATTTTTTGAGGCTTTTGAGAAACCCAATCGTCTTGCAGAGCCTACACCTTCTTTCTTTTTTCTATGGATAACCTTGATGTTTTGGTATTTGTCGTTTAATTCTTCAGCTGATTTTCCAGTACCATCTGGGCTGTTATCATCAATAACTATTATTTCCCCATTTATACTGTTTTTTGAAAGTATTTCTTCAATGTGAGGTATTAATTTTTCTATATTGCTTTTTTCGTTGTATGTCGGTATTATTATTGAAATTTCTTTCATGGTATTCACCTTTTAATTTATATTTTTTATAATGAAGCTATTGCTTTAATGCCTCTTAAATGTCTTAAAAGATCATTATAGCTTCTTATTTTAGATAACCTATATAGCAGGAATGAAGGCCTCAAGTAGTATTTCCAGTAAGCCCATTTTCTCATCTTTTTTACTTCTTTAAGATGTTTATAACCCCATGGCCTAAATGTAGGAAAGTAACCTGTGAGTTTATTTGATTCTTCAGTCATCTCTCCCCATTTACCTTCTTTTATCTGATTGTAAAGTTGGGTTCCGGGATAAGGGGTTAAAATATTGAATTTTACATAATCTGGATTTAGTTTTATTAATTCATTGATCATTCTTTTTGCTTTTTTTGGTGTTTCATTTGGCAATCCCAGTATGAAGTTTGCTCTTACTTCAATTCCTGCTTTTTTTGTATATTTGATTGCATTTTTTATTTGTTCAGGGCTTATTCTTTTATTTATTGTATCTAATATTTCTTGATCCATACTTTCAAATCCATAGAATATAGCCCAACAGCCTGCTTCTGCCATTTTCTTAAGGGTCTCTTCATCAGCAAGATTTGCCCTGTATTCACAATGCCAGGTTATATCTATGTTTTCTCTTTTAATGGCGTCACAAAATTCATGAATCCATTTCTTGTTTACTCCAAAGATATCATCCCAAAAATTTATATCTTTTATTCCATATTTTTTTACAAGATGTTTTATCTCTGCTATAACATTTTTTACTGATCTTTGTCTTGAAGAACTACCCCAGATAGGGTTACTGCAAAATGTACATGCATAAGGGCATCCTCTGCTTGTGAACATTGTTGTTGTAGGGAGTCTTTTATAATGAGGGGGAGATGGTTTGTATTCGTTAAGGTTTACAAGATGTCTTGCAGGAAAAGGGATATCATCAATATTCTTTATGAGACTAGGAGATTTTGTTAATATGGGTTTTCCTTTTTCTTTAAATCCAATTCCATCAATTTTGTGTAGGCTGTTTCCTGAGTTAAGTGCATCAACCAATTTCAATATTACATATTCTCCTTCCCCCCTTATTACAAAATCTATACATTTATTTTTTAATATTTGAATTGGTGTAATTGTTGCGTGAGGCCCTCCTATTAAAATTGGTGCATTCATACTCTGTTTTAATTCATTGCAGAATTTTATTGATTTATTAAAATTAGAAGTCAGACAGGTAATCCCTATAAGATCAGGATTTATCTTTATACATTTATCTACAGTTTCTTTTATTGTAAGATTTTTGAGTTGTGCATCAAGTATTTTTACTTCATATCCTTTGTTTTCAAGAGTAGCTGCAATATACATAAGCCCTAATGGTGGTAAGGTTGCTCCAATTTTGGAGAAAGCTTTGCCATATCTTTCTTCAAGTGTTTGAGGAGGGTTTACCAATAAAATTTGTTTTATATTCATTTTTTAGCCACAATAACTATATCTGTAAATAAATCTCTCCATGAAAAAAAAACTTTGTAATTTATGAAATTGCTTTTAGACATTATATTTTTTGCATGTTTTTTAGATTTTAATCTATTGTGCTCATCCGGGAATAACTGGAAATTTTGCTTAAATACTCTATTGTATGTATCTAAGCATATTTGATAAGGGGTTATTTTAGTTGCCCAAAACATAATGAGGCATCTGTCTTTTTTTAGTTTTTTATATGATTCGTTTATGATTTTGGTGATTTCATCTTTTTCAAAGTGTTCCATAACCCCCAGGTTCCATATTCCATCTATTGAATCATTTTTGAATGGAAGTTTTGCTATATCTGCTTGTATGAATTCATCAAATTTTTTATTTTTCTTTGCTGATTTAAGAGCTTCTTCACTGAAATCCATTGCAATTATTTTTCTTTTATATTTATTTATTAGTATGGATGTATCTCCTGATCCGCAACCTGCTTCCACAAATGTTCCTTTTTTTGGGAAATATCTGTTTGTATAGTATCTTACAGCTCTTGCAAAAACATGTTTTCTGAAAAGACTGAAAAGATATTTCTTTTTTTTATTACTCCAATATTTATCCCATTCAGTTGATCCCATTTTACCAGCATACTCCAACATATTTTGAGTTTATGTCTTCTTTTTCAAATAATCTTACCATATCTATCAAAATTTGGTCTTCTTTTAAAATATTGGCTATTTTTTTGAATTCCTGGTTTTTGTTCTTAATTACAACAACTTCTTGGCTGGCTGCTTCCTCTATGGTTTTTACCAATATGTCTTTTAAGAAAGGGAATTGTTTTTCTATGATTTTTTTGTTTGCTCCGAATTTTTCTGTACTTTCTACTATCTTATCATATACTTTTATATTGAAACCTTTTTTAATTAGTTTATCAATTATTAATATTATTGCGCTCGATCTTAGGTCATCTGTATTTTCCTTAAAGCTTAGGCCAAGAATGCCTATGTTTTTCTTGTTTGTTTTTTCTATTAAGTCTACACAATAATCTATATGTGCATCATTGCTTTTTTTGATTGAATTTAATATGGGGGTATCTATGTTTTTTGATTCAAATTTAAGTGCTTCAAGATCTTTTGTTAAACAAGAACCGCCATAAGGTACTCCTGGTTTTAGGTAATAAGGCGATAAGTTTAATTGCTTATCCATGCAGAATATTTTCATTAGTTCATGGCTGTCTATATTAAATTGTTTTGCTATTTTTCCTATTTCATTGGCAAATGTAACTTTCAGGCCATGGAATGTATTATTGACATATTTTATCATTTCTCCAATTTTGATTGTGGTTCTTACTTTTTCTCCGTTTATTCCTTCGTATATCTTTTCTAAAGTGTCTCCAGATTTTTGGTCTAACTGGCCGATTACTGTTACAGGTGGATTGAAGAAATCCTCCATGCCAGATCCTTCCCTTAAAAATTCAGGGTTGTGGCATATTCCAAAATCTGTACCTGCTTTTTTTTGTGATATTTCTTCTATTATAGGTATTAGCTTATTCTCTACTGTTCCTGGAAATAATGTGCTTTTGAATGCTATTAAGTGATAATCCTGTTTTTCTTTTAGTGCTTTTGCTATATCTTCACAAACTTGGATTGTGAAATCCAGATTAATCTCTCCATTTTCTTTGCATGGCGTTCCAACACTTATTAAAGAAACTTCAGATTTATTTATTGCTTCAGTTACATTGGTTGTTGTTTTTAGAAGTTGTTTTTCAATTGCTTTGCCTATGTAATTTTCAATATCTTTTTCAATAACTGGGCTTTTTCCCAGATTTAGGATATCTAACTTTTTTTGATTAATGTCTACTCCAATTATATTATGCCTTTGGCATGAATGTCCTGCTGCCAGAATGCAACCTACATATCCCATGCCAAATATACTTATATTCATTTAAACCACTCGTTTTTAGAATATTAGGATGTTTAAAAATATTATGATTATTTGTTCAATTTTTGTATAATGTCTGTTGTGGAGTAACCTTTTTTTAGTTTTATTAAGTGTATTTTTCCTCCATATTTCTTTATAATTTCTGATTCTATGCAGTTTTCTCCATATTCTTCTCCGTTGCAATGTATGTCTGGTTTTATTGTTTCCAGTAAATTTAAAGGAGTAGTTTCATTAAATATTGTTATATAATCTACCATTTCTAATGCTGCTAATACTTCTGCCCTATCGTCTTCATTGTTAATTGGCCTTTCTGGCCCTTTGTTCTGTTTTACGCTTGAATCTGAGTTTAAACCTATTATTAAAACATCCCCTTGTTTTTTTGCTTCTTTTAGGAATTTGATATGCCCTATATGTAGAATATCGAAGCAACCGTTGCAGGTTACTATCTTTTTGTTTTTTTGTATCAGATCTTTGGATATTTCTTCTATTTCTGCTTTTGTTTTTATTTTATTCATGATTTATCAACCCTATTTTATTAAAAACAAGATATTTCAATATAAATTGAATCCCCACTGCGATTGTTGAGCTAAAAGCACCTGAAAATCCTATAAAATCCACAAGAAACCAAATAGTCAGAATAACAGCAATATTAAAACCAATAAGTGCAGATACATATTTTATGATTGAATGTTTTATTACTTTTGTTATTACATACAAAATATAAGTAATTAATGATACAATGATAATAACTATTGTTGAGCCTACTAATGCGCTTATGTGTAAAATATCGATGACCAGCCAATTAAATACAATAAACAAAATTGCTTTGAATATACCAATAATAAAAAATAATGAAAACTTTTTACTGTGTTTTTTTACTTTCTTTTTAACAAAGTTTATTTTGTTATCCATTGTGCTGCCTCTAATAAGCTATTTGCTGTAAAGTCTGGATTTAATGTGTCTTTTTTGTGTTTTTTTCCATGACCTGTTAAAAGATATATTGTTTTACATTCTGCGTTTTTTCCTAGTTCTACATCACAAGGATGATCCCCAATCATGAATGAGTTTTTAAGGTCTATATTGAATTCTTTCTCTGCTTGTTTTATGCTTGTTATCTTTGGTTTTCTACAGTTGCAGTTATCTTCTGGAATGTGAGGGCAACAATATGTTTTTTCTATCTTTATGTTGTGTTTTTTTAGTTCTTTTACTAAGTGATCATTGAATTTTTGAAAGTCTTCTTTTGTGTAGTATTCTCTACCTATTCCTGATTGATTTGTTATTATTATGAACTTAAAATCATTTTTTAATAGGGTTAGTGCTTCTATTACATCATCGTAAAGTGCGAATTCTTCTATCTTGTGAGCATAGCCAGAATCTACATTTAAGGTTCCATCTCTGTCTAGGAAAATTGCTTTACTCATTTTTTAGACTCGCCTTTATCTCTTCTGTTGTTACAGTTGATGTTCCTATTTTTCCTACTGTAATTCCTGCCGCATGATTTGCTAATATTGCTGCTTGTTTTAGTGTTGCATTTGAGGATAATGCTAAAGTTAATGTTGCGACTACTGTGTCTCCTGCTCCTGAAACATCATAAACTTCTTTTGCTTTAGTGGGTATGTTTGTTATGTTTCCATCCTTTTCCAATAAAGACATCCCTTTTTCTCCTTTTGTTACAAGTATCGATGTGTTTAATTCCTTTATTAGGTTTTCTTCATTGTCTGCCATTTCTCTTGCTTCTTTTAAGTTAGGGGTGATTAAGGTTGTGTTTTTGTAGAAATCCTTGTGTTTTGGTTTTGGGTCAACAATTATTATTTTATTTCCTGCTATTTTTTTTATATTTTCTATTAGGTTTTTTGTGATAACTCCTTTTGCATAATCTGAAATTATTATAGCGTCTATTTTCTCTATTTTTTCTTTGATGAAAGCGATTATTTTATTTTCTGTTTCTTTGTTTAGATAGTCTTTTTTTTCATAATCGATTCTTAATAATTGTTGTTTTTGACCCAGAATTCTTACTTTTTGTGTTGTTGGTTTATTTTGGTCTGTTATGATTCCTTCTGTGTTGATGTTTCTCTTTTTTAGTTCATTTAGTAAGATATTTGCTTCATTGTCGTTGCCTGTTACACCCACCATGAATGCGTTTGCATTTAAAGCTGCGATATTATTTGCTACATTAGCTGCTCCACCAGGGATGAATTTTTCTTTTTTTACATTTACTATTTGTACTGGAGCTTCGGGAGAGATCCTTTCTACATTGCCGAATATATATTTGTCCAGCATTATATCTCCTATAACTAAGATATTTTTTTCTTTGAAATTGTTTAGTATGTTTGTTAATTCAGTGTTCATTTTTTAAGTACTCCATATAATCTTTTATTCCTTTTTTTAAATCATATTGTGCTTTAAATTTTAATTGTTTTTCTGCTAATGTTATGTCTGCTTGAGTGTCACTTTGGTAGCTTTTCATGTTGTAGGGGCTGTCAAAGTATTCTGGTTCCAGGCTTGTGTTTAACACTTCATTTAGGATTTTTATCAATTCATTGAAGTTTGTTGCAATTCCTGTTCCTACATTGTATATACCAGAGGGTGCTTGTGCTGCCTTTATTGTTGCTGTTACAACATCTTTTACGTAAATATGATCTCTTTTTTGTTCTCCGTGCTTGAATATTCTTGGATGTTTGTTTTCTTTCATTTGATTGCTTAAGTGGTATATCATAGAGGCTGCTCTTCCTTTGAATGATTCTCCTGGACCAAAGACGTTGAAGTATCTTAATCCAACAATGTGCATTTTGTCATGTAATTGTTTTGCAATATTGTCCATTTCTAGTTTTGATTTTCCATATGTTGAGATTAGTTCTTTTTCCTGTTCTTCTTCCATTGGTGTTTTTTTATTTCCGTATAGGTTGGCGGTTGAAGCATAAACTAGTTTGGCATTGTTCTTTTTTGCTAAATTTATGATATTTTTGAAGCCTTCTAAGTTAGCTCTTAGCATTTCATCATCATCCTTGAATCTTGGGTCTGTGATTGCTGCTTCGTGGAAGATTATATCTAGATGTTCTTCTATTTTGAAATCTTTTGAGATATCTATGTTTAGGAATTTTCCTTTGAAACCTTTTAGGTTGTCTTTTGTTCCTGTTAATAGGTTGTCTGCTACTATTACTTCATATCCTTGTTTTTCCAGTTCTAAAGCTAAGTTAGAACCTATAAAGCCTGCTCCGCCTGTTACTAAGCATGTTGTTTTTGTGTTTGGCAGTTTTATTTCAGATAAGTCAATTTCTCCTGATAGTTCTGTTCTGTACGAGTCTTCATCTTCATGATGTGTTGAGAATTCCATTATTTCTGAATTTTCTAAGCCTGTGAAACGGTGTTTTGTGTTTGGTTCGATTAAAATTGAGTCTTCTTCTGCCATTATTTTTGTTTCTTTGTCTGTTTCCATTAGAACTTTGCCTTTTAGAATATAGAATGTTTCATCTTTGTTTTTATGATAATGCATAGAACATCTGAATCCTTTGTTTAAGGTTAATTTTTTACCACAGTAATCTCTATTTACAATCCATTCTTCTTTTCCCCATATTTTGGATACTTGTTTTAGAAAATTCTTTGAATTTTCTAAACCGTTCTCATTATCATTCGAAAGCTTATGTTTTGTCATTTTTGTTAAAGTATGAATAGTTCATACTTTGTTAGATAGGGGTAGTATTTAAATGTTGTGGTTTGTTATTTTGTAGAGAATACAAACACTTATATAATAGTATTAGTTATTCATACTTTAGTATGAAATATTAAGAATCAAAGATTCTTAATCTGTCATTTATTATACCCAATAGTTCAAGCAAAGCTTTAACTTTCGTTACACTCAAAATGAAAAAGCCTAAAATTGCTATATCTTTGGATCAATCACTTTTGGACCAGATAGATAGCAAGGTAGATGGTTCTATTATCCGTTCAAGAAGTCAGGCAATTGAATATTTTCTTCGTAAAGGGTTAAAGGAAAGTTCTATTTCTACTGCTGTTTTGATGATTAAGGGGGAAGATCAGAGTAATTTGTTGAAAGAGCTGAAAGGTAAGAGTTTAGTTAAACAACAAATAGACTTCTTTGCTTCTAATGGTATTAAGAATTTGTATATTGTTACACAGCATACTTCTTCCATAAACAAGCTTCTTTTAGAGATTGAGAATTCACCAATAGATGTTAAGTTAGTGCAAAAGGATGTTAAGGGGAATGCTGATGCTCTGATTGTTCTTCGAGAGCATTTGAAGCAGAACTTTATTGTTATGTCTGGAGATACTTACAATAACTTTGATTTACTTAGAATGATTAAGAAGCATCTTGAGCTTGATAAACTGGTTACGATGGGCTTAATGAGCATTGAGAAGCCTTCTAAGTATGGCAATGCAGTTCTTGATGGTGATTTGATAGTTGATTTTCAGGAAAAGCCTAAGTCTGTTGCTTCAAATGTGGTGAATGCAGGGATTTATATGTTCAAGCCAGAAGTTTTTGAGTTGTTTGATAATGTTAAAACTCTGGAGAAGGATCTTTTTCCTAAATTAGCTAGGATAAAGCAGTTGGTCGGTTTTTTTACACACGGTGAGTATAAGCATTTTGGGTAGGTTGATGTATCTACTCCAGAATAAGAATATTTATATAATAGCTTTCTCATAAATTGTTTGGGGTGATTTAACTGAAAAAAGAAATAGGGATTTTATTTTTTATAATTGCTATACCTATTGCTCTTGCATGTACCCAAGATTCAGATTGTGGCAAGGATGGTTTTATTGGAAATGCTTTTTGTATTGGAAATGTTAAGTACTGGACTTTTAGGAATCATTCATGTATGATTAGTGAAGTCAATTATTGTGCCTATATTGATGAGAATGTTACTGTGGGGGTATGTGAGAATGAAACTATATATGTGGAAGAGGAAACCCCAGATATAAAAGGCAGAGGAGATCTATTTGCCAGAAATTTAATATTTAGCGATATTGACAGATTTTATCCTTATGGTATGATGCAATTCAGCATATACCTGGGGAATAATGGAGGTTCAAAAATAAAGGACCTTAAGATATCTATCCTGATATATGATTTAGGGGTTTATTATTCGTTCGATAGGTTTGACTTAAAACCTAAAGAGAGAGTAACAAAAAGGATGGGCTTTGATGTTTCTAACCTGCCTAAAGGATTTTACGATGTAAGGGTTGTTGTGTCTAATGGTTATATTAAAAGGGTCTTTTATAGAAGGATTAGGATTTTGTGATAATTAGGTTATTGACAGTAAATTTATTATATAGTATTTGATTTCTAATAGTTATGAGTGGTGTAATGGAGGCTCCATCGTTCGCTGCAGTATATGTAAGATTAGCATCCACGAGAGTTACATCTTGTGCTAATTTAGAATTAATTCCTTTAGAAGAAGATGCTGAAACGGTGCAAGATATTGGGAGAAGATTAAAAGCAGGCTCTCTTACAGAGCAGGAATTGGTTTGGGCATTAAGGTTCCTTAGCGGCGATACCAATATGGGTTGCCCATTGCCTTTAGAAAGACTATATACACCTCATTGTACTGCAAGGGATGGTCCGTGTTATAGTGCAATGGAGTCACCAGTTGTCTATGGAGGTGCTTTCTATCAAGCACTTCTTTTGACAGTCTTGAATGGACCTAGGATAAAGAAGTGTGATATGAGAGAAATACCTGACGGAGTCCCTAATGGAGAAGAGTTATTTGATAGATTTCTATATAACCATATACCTCAAATTAGAGATGCCAAAAGCACTGAGTAATATTTTCATTAACATATATCCACCCTACCTTCAGAACTAGTAGATAACTGATCAACCAAAGTTTTTTAAACAAACCCAGAATTCTTATATTTGGTGATATACAATGCCATTTGATCCGAATTTAGATAAAAAATTGTTTTCAGAAACAAAAGATTTTGAAATGACAAGAGTTACTGTTGCTGTGCATCAGTATAATGAGGGAGAAAAAAAGCTTCAGATTTCCCGAGAGAACAGAAGCCAAGAAGGTGAATGGAGATTTGCTAAACTTGGAAGGTTATTTAAGGATGAAGTTGAGGCAATAACTCCTTTGATGCAGAAAGCTTTAGAGAGTATGTAGTTAAACATACTTAAGAACATCTTTTACTTTTATTTCTTTCATGCATTTTTGATAGTCTCTGTTCGTTTCTCCATGCATGCATTCTGGTACTTGACCTTTGTGGACATTAATACAAGGAGAACAAGGCATTTGTTTGTAAATAGCTTTGCTTTTTTTATTTAAAGGGCCGAATCTTACTGGTAAGTTAGGACCGAACAAACCAATTGTCTTAACTCCCATTGCAGCACCAATGTGCATTGGGCCTGAATCATTGCCAATAAATACGTTGCATTTTGAGATTAGATAGAATGTTTGTTTTAAGGTAAATTTCCCTGCATAGTTGAATACATTATTCTTGATTCTTTTGCTGCTGATTAGATTGATTATTGAGTTGTTTAGTTTTTTTTCGTAATCTGCTCCTATTAAGATGATTTTTGCGTTTTTCTTTTTAGAACATATTTTTTCTATTAATTGAGCAAAGTTTTCTACTGGCCACATTCTTGATTTTGAGGATTCTGCTGCTCCTGGTGCAATTCCTATTAGGAAATGTTTTTTAATTCCTGAGTATTTTAGAGCTAAGTCAACTATTTTTTTGTCTGTTCCTGTATAGTTTAATTTTTCTAGTTTTTTTACAGTTCCTTTAACATCCAAAACTTTTACCAGGTCAAAGAATGTTTTTGAAGTGTGTTGTTTGTCATTGTATTTTGCTCTTTTGGAATAAACTAATGATCTTACGCCATGTGAATAGCCTATTGTTCTTTTACCAAGGAAAAATGCCATTATTGCAGAAATGTTCAGGTATTCTTCCATATCTATTACAATGTTATATTTTTTCCAGTTTTTAAGAATAAACCATTTTAATGAGAATAAATTGAGTTTTACAATATTAAGCTTGCTGATAAATGGATAATTGAAGTAAACATCTTTGTTTCTTTTTGTGCATAATATTTCAATGGATGTTTTATTATATTTTTCCTTTAGGGCTTTTATTGCAGGAACAGTAAGTATTGTTTCTCCAATACCCCATAATTGAATAATAAGAATATTTTTTGTTTTTTCTTTAATGGGTAATTTTCTTTTGCTGAATAAATTGATTATACCTAAAACTATGCAGTATGGAATTCCAAAGAACCTATCTATAAATTTGATTAATCCAACACTCATTTTGATTATTTCTTTTCAAAAGCAACTTTTCTTACAATCTCTTCAATTTTTTTTTGATTGCCTCTGACTAATAAATAGATGTAAAATAAACTGCCTATTAAGAACATAAATCCTGCTACTATGAAGAAATCCATTGTTCTTGCAAATCCTATAGATTGAACAATGGGGTTTAATAACCACGGAAACAATGTCAGGATAATGAATAGTATCCATAAGAATATCCAAAATGAATATTCTTTGATTGTAAGCTCTTTTCTTTTTCGATGCAAAAATACATAATATATCATAAACAATCCAAATAATATTCCAAGTATCTGTATCCCTAATATTCCAACTGTCATTTTGATAACCTCCACCAAAATAAATTACAGACAATTTTTATTCCATCAATTAAGGTAGTTCCTTTGTATTTGTCTGCGTAAATTGTTTTTATGGGTATTTCTTTATATTTTAATCTTTTTTTCCCTATATTAGCAATCATCTCTGATTCCATGCTATAGTTAGATGCTTTCCACTTTATTTGCTTGTAAGCATCAGCTGTAAAGGCTCTATAGCCACATTGAGTATCATGTAAAGTAATGCCATATAATAATTTTGTTATTTTGTTGATAAACCAGTTGCCTAGTTTTAAAATAGAGGGCATTTCTTTGTTTAATTTTCTATAACCTAATACTACATCTACATTTTCAAGTTCTTTGAAAAAATCAGGTATCTGTAAGGGTTCATGTTGTGTATCAGCATCCAATGCAATTATCTGTGAAGCTCCATGTTCAATAGCATAATCACAGCCTGTTTTTAATGCTGCTCCTTTTCCTAAGTTAATAATATGTTTAAGGACAATAACATTTTCTTTTTTAGCTTCTTCTATGGTTTTATCTTTAGATCCATCGTCAACTACAATAATGTTAGAAATATATTTTTTAGTTTCACTAATAACCTGCTTTATGTGGTTTTCTTCATTATATGCAGGAATAACAACGAATTTCATCTATTCTTCAGAATTATTTAGGGTATTTATATCTTGTGAATCATTAGTACTTTGTGTATTTTCTTCAATAGCTTCTTCATTTGTTTCAGTTATTGGTGTTTCCTGAGATTCTTCAGGAATAGGTTTTGGTTGGTAATATTCAAATAAATTTGTTGAATTACCCTGCCAGTTTACTTTCCAAACAATTATCCTTCCTCCGGTAATATCTGTAGTATCACTAAACTTTTCAAAATATTTCAGGCCATGTCCGTTTAGATAGAACATTGTAGTGAACATAGATTTATCCAGTAGAGGGTGCATCATTAGAGTTCCATAATTTCCTTCACCTACAGGAACTAGTACCATGCTTAATCCAATAGTATTGTTAAATTCTTTTTTTCTGTAACTTCCATCTTCTAATGGGAGAACTACAGAATCGGGATGCATTACTCCTTGTTGAGTTTGAATATCTGCCTGTAATGTTGTTAAATCAATTTCTGCCTGAGCACCTTGTCCAATGTCGCAAGCAATTTTGTTTTCTTCTATAGTTATACAACCAGAAGAACCAGCATAAGATGGCCAAGGAGCTATCCATGAATTTGCTTCTGTATCACTTTGGATAGATTGAACATCATAGTAAATATTTTCTGCTTCTGTTCTTGTGTAATTAAATCTATCTTGTAAAAATGAAATGCTTTTTTCTAAATCATCTTTATATTCTTTTTTCTTTAGAGTGTTGTAAATCAATGATCTGTCAAAGTTCCATGAACCAAAATGAGCCCATACACCTGCTTTACCTATCATATCGTATGATGTTATGAAATAGTTTTCTGGTGGTGTGCAATGTGTGAATTCAAGTACTTTATTTGCCTGCTCTTCACTTAAATCATTGTTTAATAATTCAGAATTTGCTTCTTTTTTATTTAATCTTACGACTTCTTCTAAAATATTTATTGATTTTGCTCCATCATTTATTATTTTATCTAATTCTTCGAATGCTTTATTTTGGCCGCAGTCAACCATTCTTAAAACACCTACTGCATAATCTTCATCTTTTGTTAATAATGTAGAACCTATCCAATGGGCATTAGGGGAGTTTTGAGAGGTGCCGTCAAATGTAACTGCCCTATCACCAATCATCTTAAACCAATGTCCAAAATCCCACCATGAATTTATTATTGCATCTGGTTCAGCTTCAAGATCAATTTTTTGTAATGAATTATACCATGCATCATTCATAGAAGGTATTTCATTTGTTGCTGTTGATTTGCTTGACCTGTAAGGTCCAAGTAATAATAGACATAACATGATAATTACTAAGGCTTTGGAAATGTTTTTATTTATTTTAAGTCCTTTTGTAATTAGTTTATGCAGGTAATAATAACCAATACCTAAAGATACACCTAAAGCAATAGCAAATGCTGGTACTGCTAATAAAGTAAATCTTACACCTTTTACACTTGCATAGATTGTTGATGAAAACCATAAGATAAGTAATATTGCTGCTTTTATGTCTACATCATTATCTTTATTTTTTATGATTAAAATTAATTTGATTATTATTGGCAAACTTATTAATCCTAAGAATACAGTTAAGTTTTGGGGTCTTATTCCTAATATTAGTATAAACCATATAATTGACCCTATAACAAACCACAAATCAGAAGATTTTTTAGTTTCTTTTTTGAGCATAGTTAATGCAATACCTGTTAATCCAATCAGGAATAAAAGAACGCTTCCTACTCCAATTTGAGAAATTACAGAGTTAAGTGAAGCTGGGTTTTGTTCAGCGACTGTAGTATAAACATTAGGCCAGATAGATGTTATTGCAACTTGTTTAAGTCTTGCAAATGCAAGTGGTCCTTGTAAAAAAGCATTCATGAAATTATTGAAACTGGTAAATATCGACGTGAATATTGCTGAAGATGCAATGAATATGCCTATGGATGTTAAGGGATTGTAGAAAGCGGGTTTTTTAATAAACTGCTTTATGTTTTTAAGTTCATTTCTGTTTAGAATAAGGAAGAATATTAAATATGCAACAGAAGCAGCTATAATGAAATCAAATATATAAAACCAACCTCCCCAAGATAAACTAAATAAGGCAACTAATAAACCTGCTAAACCAGAGTAGGTTATCATTTTCTTTTTATTTTCTGTTTCAAAAGCTTCTAAGAATAACCAGGTAATTAATAAGGGGAATAGAACATTATAGGCATCTGTATCTGCAAATCCCCCTGCTGTTCTTGTAACAAATGAAGGGTGAACTGCAATTATAAATGCTGATATAAATCCTCCAAAATTGCCTGATAGTCTTTTTCCAATAAAGAAAGCCGGAAAAATGCATAAGGCAGATAGAATAATGGGGATATAAAACACTAAGGTCATTAAATCAAGATCTCTATTGAAAAAACGCATGAATTTGTAAAAGTAAGCTTCAAAGTAAGCATGGAACATATCAGGTGGTACAGGTCTTCCAATTGGAGCATACATATGATTGTCATAAGGTTTTCCGTCTATTAGTTCATCGCCCGGATGGCCATTATCTAAGACATTTTGGGCATGTCTCATCCAAAAGTAAGGATCTATAGCTAATAAGTAAGTTTGCCCATTTTCATTCTGTAATCTGGTTTTAAAATAATTAGATGTTGCTTCTATTTGCTGATTTATCTGTGTTTTTTGCTCTTTTAACAATTTTTGAAATTCAGCATCTACTAGTGAATTTTTATTAGCTTCAGGCAGATTAGGATATTGCTGGTCTATTTGTGTTTTTATTGAAGATTGTATTTGATTGTATGCTGCGTTTCTTGCCCAGTCATCAGTTGCAGGCAGGTAAGCAGGTTGTATTCTTATGTAAACACTAAAGAAAATTGCGATTATTATCAATAAAGTAGGTATAATTATTTTTTGATGTTTGCCAAAGAAATCCATTGTTTTTTTAACATCTAAGAATATTTCTTCTTCGTCTCCTTCTTCTGGCTTTTCTTTTACTCCTTTTTTTAAGCCTTTAAAGAAGCCTTTTATTTTTCCAAAATCAAGCGAGATTTCTTCATCTTCTTTTTCTTCATCTGATTCTTTGTTTGATTTTGTTTCTTCTTTTTGAGTGCTTTGAGATTCTGTTTTTTTCTTGAATATATTTTTGATCTTGCTAAAGTCAATATTTATTTCTTCATTTTCTTCGTCTTCTTTACTGGTTTCTTTTTTTTCTTCTACCTGGTGAGACTTTGTCTCTAACTCTTCAGAAATTTCCGATTTATGAGATTCTTGTTTTACTTCTGTTTCTACTTTTGGTTCTTCTGTCTTGATTTCTTCTACTTTTTCTTGTGGTTGTTCGTTTTGAGGAATTATCTCTGGTTCTTTAGAAGTTTCTTGTTTAGTTTTTTCACTATCTTTTTTCTTTCTTTTAAATAAGTTTTTAATCTTAGAAAAGTCAATGTTTATTTCTTCATCCTGATTATCTTCATCCAAATCCATGAAACCACCTGAATAGCGGAATAGTATATTAAATAAAAAGCTTTCTATTTCGAAGTTGTTTGATTTATATTAATGATTTTGAGTGTTAAAGTAAAAATTTTAAGAAATATAGTAGTTTTGGTTCGTTAAGTATTAATTTAAACAGAAATTTAGTTGGATAATCTCTGTCAAAGTTCTCTATTATACTTTTTATTTTGTCTTTTTTGAATAGTTTAATCAGTAAATCCCAGTCTTTTTCTTTGAATTTATTCATTATGTTTCTTATCTTTAAATGCACCCATAGATCTTTACCTATTTCTTTTTTCCATTCTTTTTGATAGTTTTTTTTATTTATAATTGAATCCTTTAGGGTTTGTGCTGCTTTTAATCCTTGGATAATTCCCCCACCTGTTGTTGCTTTAACCTGAGAGGCTGCGTCTCCTATTAGATATATGTTGTCTTTTCTTGTTTTTAATTTAGGAGTATAGATTGGAATTAAGCCGCCTTGTATTTCTAGGGTATTTTTGATATTTTTTAATTTTAGAAGTTTGTTGAAATCTTCTTTAGGATTTTTGTAAGAAGCAACGCCTATTCTGCATGTTTCTTTGTTTTCCGGAACAACCCATGCAAAAGTTCCTATTGAAGGGTAGAATTCAATGCAGTTATCATTTTTTAACTTGACTATGGCTTGTATTCCTGTCAGAATTTTTCTCTTTTTGAGTAAATTGTTTGATTTAGCAACCTGACTTAATGGACCGTCTGCTCCTATAAGATAGTCTGTTTTTAATACTGTTTCCTGTTCGTTGTTGTATTTTATTTTTATGATGTTTTTTTTGTTATCGGTAAATTTATAGTTTAGGAAAATTTTTGCTCCTTTGCTTATTGCCAGGTCTGCTAAGTAATTATCGAACTTTTTTCTGTCTAAAACTAAGTTTTTGTCTTTTAGTTTTAATTCTAAACAATTATTTTTAGAGAATATTTTTACTTTATTGATTTCATTAATTATTATGTTTTTTTTTAGTTTTAAGATATCTTTTATTGATGAAGTTACTAAACCAGTACATTGAATTGGCAGTCCTATTTCTTTATGCTCTTCGAATATTTGTACTTCTTTTCCTTCTTTTGCCAATAAGTATGCTGCGTAGCAACCTGCTGGTCCTGCTCCTATAATACTAATCATTCTTTGAAGGAATGGGTATTTGTTTAATATATTTGTTTTTTTACTTTAAAATAAGAAATACTATTTGTTATTTTAAAATGATAAAAAGGAGAAAAGTTTAAATATATGGCTGAGTTACCTAAGGTATAATTGGGGGTAATTATTTAAAATGAGTATAAATTTAGCAGTGTCTAGTACAGGTTATAGATCTGAGAATAAACGTAACACTCAGTTGCAGACGACATTAAGAGACCATTATGAAAGTCGTAGTTGGGAATTAGGAGATAATTCTGAATTATTAGATCAAATAACTGATATTGCTGGAAATACAGGCTATAGTCATGAGATTAGGGCAAAGAAAATGGATGAGTTATTAACTCCCGTTCAGGATTCTTTAAGTGCTACTGAGAAGGCTTATGTAAGTGATTTAGTGGATATTCAACATAGTTATTTAACTCAGAGAGGAAAAAGAAGCGGCAAATTAACATTAGAAAATAAGATTAAAAATTTCCAGGGAGTTACAAATCGGTTTGAAGGATTAGGAGATATGTATGGTTCTATGAGTTATGAGGATGTTTTACGAAAATATGCTACTTCTGAAAGTGAAGATAATTCAGTGAGTGAAAGTGGTTTAACATCTTTAACTGTTGCTCCTTGTACTTCAAGATATTCAGATACTTTAGAAGAGGGGTTTGTTCCTTTTTTTGATGATGAAGCATCTGCAAGTGTTCCAAGACTTGCATCAGTATTGCCTTTTGTTGATCCTACTTTAGAAAGTCCCGTAGAAACTTTAGCTGAAGATGAGGTACCTTTGGTTAGTTATGCTTCTGATAATGTAATAAGGCCTTCTTGGTTTAGAAGGTATGCTAGTATTGCAGCTGCAGCAATGGTTGTTATAGGTCTAGCTATATGGAATAAAGGCGAACAGAAATTACCAGATTATGGTGTTGCTAGGGCTGGATTGGTTTCTAAGTCGAGTGGTTATGTGCCTGATGAAGATAATTTAAATTTAAGATTAGTGTCAAGTAGATTTACAGGCAGAGGATTACCAAAACCAGACATAACTGGTGGAGCAAGTGGTGGTGAAGGTGATTCTGGAAAAACATTAGACCAAGTGTATCAACGAGATATAGATAATCTTGGAGATAAGATTTTTGATCTTGAAGATGAGTTGGCTCAGGCAAATAAAGCAAGAACTGGTTTAGTGGGTCAATTAGTTGAGGTAGATCATGTGAATGGTGTTTTAAATGGGAGGTTGGCTAATTTAACTGGGGCAAATGAAACTCTTACAGGCGAAGTAGCTCGATTAAAAAACAAGTTAGCAGAATCGAGAGATAAATATGCCAATTCACAAAAAGGTAATGCTAAATTACAAAATCAATTGAAGGGTTGGAAAGCAGCACAAGCAGCACAAGCAAAAGCAGCATATGAAGCAAATCAAATTCAGATATTAACAGGCAATAATCATCTTCAACGTCCTGCATTTCCTACAGCAACATATACTATAGATGTAGAATCAGGTGTTATTACAGATGTAGAGACATGTCGATTTACTCCACTTGGTGGACTCCGTCAATTAAGTGATAGAGGCGAATTAAGAAAATATGCCGCTGGTCTTGTAGGAGATTATCTCCCATCTGCAGGCGATCCAAATGCTTTTGAAAAATATGTTGAAAGATTAGGTGCAGTTACTCCCGAATTGAATGTAGCTTTTGTGAAAGGTATGGATGAACCCGGAAAGGTTTCTGCTCTAGATAAAATGGTTCATCAAAGTGATGAGTATAAAGGTTCTTTTGGACCAAAAGCAAATCCTGCTCGAAGAGGAACAATTGTAAGAAAAGGAAAAGGTAACAAAACACTTAAGGTTTGGGGAAATAAGGGCCATGTTAGAGAACTTTTGAAATCTTCTGGTAGGGGGGGAAGAAGATGAAAATTACTCGAAGAAATTTTCTTGAAACGTCTCTAAAAGGGGGAGCATTATTTTTAGGAGGATGTGCTACTGCATTTCATAATAGAACTAATACTAATCAAACAGACAGAAAAACAATAGATGCTTTATTGGAGGGTTCTCCTTCTCAAGAAACTGATACATCTGTGGTAAGGGATGAACATGCATTAATGGGAAAAGAAGCAGAAAGAATTAAAGAAGTATATGGAGACCATATGCCTAAACAATCATTAACTATGTATTTTGCTGAAGAAGGGCAGAAAGATCCGATAAAACCAAGACCTTATGATGCTACTGCTAATATAAATCCTTTTTTAGATGAAATAGCTGGTGTAGAAAACTGGATGTCATCCAAATCAAAAACAAGAGGACTTACTTATGGTCCACCCGATAGAGATGAGATAGTTTCAACAAGAGGTGCAGATAATCAGCTTTCAAATCAATGTGGTTTACTTGGTATACAAAATTATTATACAAAAGGTAATGGCTTTTTCTTTGTAGAAGTAGAAGAGGTTACTAGCATTAAAAAAGATCGTAGAGAAAATAAACATTATACAGTAAAACTTATTTTTGGAAAAAAGGCTTATGAAGCAACTAAAAAACGTGCAGATTATGTTTATTTAATCAAAGCTGCTGAAAGAACAGGTTTAGGCTTTGCTGTTGCAGGATTAGGTGGAGCAATTGGTACTGCTGCTCAGACAACAATAGATAGTATTTGGAGTTATGCTGAAGGAAGGCAAGTACCTAATGGAAATTTAGTTACTGATGATAGAAAGAACATATCTACTGTTGAAGATAAAGTAGCAGACACATATCACGCTTTTGAAAATGCAGATGAATTATCGGCAAAAGGTATGATTGCTTATAAACATAGTGAAGGAATTGCATTAATCTATACGGGAAACGCATCTAAAGTAAGAACTGAAGATGATGCAATAATGTTTGAAACAGATCAAACTGGAATAGATCATCTATATGGATTATTGTATGAAGGTGCAATTACAGTTACAAGATATACTGCTGGAAAAGTAGATACAGATACTAAGATTATAAAAGAAAAATGTGACCCTCATGGTGGGGGAAGAAAATCAGGAATTGGCGGTACTGGTGGAGCTGTAGGTGGGGGACATTCAGGCGGTACTGGTGGAGGTTAAAATGAAAAAAACTTTTTTAATTATATTTACATTAATCATCTTAATAGCTACATTTGTAACAGCACAGAGATATGAAAATAATTTTATGAAGTATGGTACAATAAATAATGGCGGAAATTTAGTTGTTACGTCTACTCCTGTAAATAATGTTGGAATTAGAGGTTTTGTTTGTTCTTCAGCAAATTGCGCAAGTGTTTCTGGCAATTTATGGGGTGGTTCAATATTAAATTCAGGAGATGATTTTATACAATTAGTTTATCCAACAACACTTCAATCATCTCAGGGATATGGAGTTTATATGTATAAGAATGGATATATTCCTTATGAGGTTAATGCAGACTGGTGGGGAACATGTTCTTCTTGCGATCCTGTTGGTCCATATGATAATTATCTTACAAAAAAAGAAGTTTGTGTAGTAAATATAAATGATTTTGATGTTGAGCACAATGGCGGCAATATTGATGTAGATGTTAATGTTCAATCTCCTATATTTCATACTGGTCCTTTAGATTATGTACCTCCTTCAATATCAGATCATTATGAAGTTGATGTTGATGTAAACTTAGAGGTTGTAAAAAATGGTACTGCATATTATACAGAAACAAAAGCTTATGATATTCCTTTTTCAGAAAATAAGGATGTTCATTTTTCATTTCCTGTAGATAGGGGTAATTATTCTATCTATGTTTATACAACAACTAATGATGATAAATGTATAAGTTATTCAAAAGACGAAGAAGAAGAAAATAAAACAATAGGATGCCAAACAAATTTAGATTGTAGTTATTTGAATAATGCTTGTAGTTCTGCTGTTTGTAATCTTGTTACTGAGAGTTGTGAAGTAGATCCAATGCCTATAGGCTTTGGAGATAGTTGTACTTCAAATCCAAACAGTTGTGGACAAACTAATTCAGGAACAAAATTATGTGATGGTACTTGTGATGCAACAACTCCTTCAGACCCAGGATACTTAGGAGATGCTTGTACTTCTTCGCCAAACTCATGCGGAGAGACTAATAATGGTACAACTCAATGTGATGGAACTTGTGATGCTACAACATCCGCAGATCCAATAGGTTATGGAGATTTATGTACATCTTCCGCAAATTCATGTGGCGATACTAATAATGGTACAATTCTTTGTGATGGTTTATGTAGTGCAATAAAACCTGCAGAAAGACCAGGATGGAATAATGCTTGTAATTCAGCTCCAAACAGCTGTGGACAAATTAATCCTGGATTTACTGATTGTTTTGGAATTTGTGATGCTACAACACCAGCAGACCCAGGATATCTAGGAGATGCTTGTACATCTGCACCAAATTCATGTGGAGATACTAATAACGGTACAAAATTATGTGATGGTACATGCAGTGCAACAACATCAGCAGATCCAGGATACTTGGGAGATGCTTGTGGTAATGCTTGTTTTAATGATGGAGCAAAAAATTGTGATAATCAATGCATAGGAGCAACACCTTTACCGTCTAATTATGGAGATGTTTGCACCTCATTACCTAACTCATGTGGTAATACTAATAATGGTACAATTCTTTGTGATGGAACATGCAGTGCAACAACTCCTCCGAACCCGCCAGGTTATGGAAGCAGTTGTACTTCAAATCCAAACAGTTGTGGGGATACTAATTCAGGAACAAAATTATGTGATGGAACTTGTGATGCTGTAATGCCTGCAGAAAGGTCCATATGGAATAATGCATGCAATTCAACTCCAAATAGTTGTGGACAATTCAATTCAGGATTTACTAATTGTAATGGTATATGTAATGCAATACCTCCATCAGACCCAGGATATTTAGGAGATGCTTGTGGTAATGCTTGCTTTAATGATGGAGCAAAAAATTGTGATAATCAATGCATAGGAGCAACACCTTTACCGTCTAATTATGGAGATGTTTGCACCTCATTACCTAACTCATGTGGCAATACTAACAATGGTACAATCTTATGTGATGGCTCATGCAGTGCAAAAACTCCTTCAAACCCACCTGGCTTAGGACATCATTGTACATCATCACCTAATTCTTGCGGTGATGTAGGCCATGGTACAAGGCAGTGCGATGGAACATGCAGTGCAACAACACCTGCAGAAAGATCTGTATGGAATAAAACTTGCACTTCACATCCAAACAGTTGTGGACAAACAAGAACAGGGATTACTGATTGTCATGGGAGCTGTAGCGTACATTCTCCCCCTCCAAACCCACCAGGTTATGGAAATCCATGCACATCTTTACCAAATTCATGTGGTGACACAAACCCCGGAACAATACAATGTGATGGAACTTGTGATGCTGTAACACCAGCAGACCCAGGCTATCTGGGAGATGCATGTACATCTTCAGCAAATTCATGTGGTGATACTAACAATGGTACAAAATTATGTGATGGCTCATGCAGTGCAACAATCCCATCAGATCCAGGATATTTGGGAGATGCTTGCGGTAATGTGTGCTTTAATGATGGAGCAAAAAATTGTGATAATCAATGCATAGGAGCAACACCTTTACCGTCTAATTATGGAAATTCATGCACATCTTCAGCAAACTCATGCGGTCAAACTAATAATGGTACAACTCTTTGTGATGGTTCATGCGATGCTATAACCCCTCCAAATCCGCCAGGTTATGGAAGCAGTTGTACTTCAAATCCAAACAGTTGTGGTGATGTAGGTCATGGTACAAAACAATGTGATGGAACTTGTGATGCTGTAACACCAGCAGACCCAGGATACCTAGGAGATGCTTGTGGCAATGTTTGCTTTAATGATGGAGCTTTAGATTGCGCACATCAATGCATAGGAGCAACACCTTTACCATCTAATTATGGGGATCCATGTACTGTTGGTATAGGGATGTGTCAAGCTAGTGGAACTTATGATTGTAATGGTGTATGTAATGCAGTTCCAGGAAAACCATTTGATGAAGTTTGTAATGGTCTAGATGATGATTGTGATAATATCATAGATAATGGTGGAAATACATTGTGTGATGATGGTGTTTATTGTAATGGTCCAGAGATTTGTGCTGGCGTTTTAGGTTGTCAGGCAGGCAGTTCTATAGATTGTTCATCATATAATTTGTCAGGAATATCTACTTGTGCTTATAGTCCAGATAATAAGCCTTATACCTTTGATTATTTTACAGGCTTTACTTCTGTTTGTAATGAAGATCCAGATGGATGTACAGTTGGTGTAGTAAACTTAACTCATACATGTGATGTAGGATGTGGAGCATCATGCGACAAGGATAGTGATTGTGATGATCTGAATAAATATACTAAAGATGTATGTTCAAGCAGTAGTTGTAGTTGTGAAAATATACCTATTAGATGTTTTGAAGACTATGATTGTGATGATTCAAATATTCTTACTGATGATTTTTGCATAAAGGCTGGTACTGTTGATAGTTATTGTGAGAATAAATATATAATAGACCTCCTTCCAAGAAAGAAATTTTTAATAAGTCAAATAAGAACCAACCAGTTGGTCTATGATGAAGTACAAGCAGGCGATCAGTTTTTTGTTGATTTAAATTTTGAAAATATTGGCAGGAGAGATACAAGATATGCTACAATAAGAATTACAGTTTCAGAACTGGGCATATCCAGAAGATTAGGCCCATTTAGTGGTCCTGAAGTAGGTGAGGCAATGTCCAGAGGATTGTATGTAGAGATACCTAAGAATGCGGCACCAGGAGTTTATACTGTTCGAATTTCATTATCAGATTATAATGGAATAAGAAGAACAAGACATAGAGATTTTAGGATAGTTAAGTAGTAAAAAATTAACTGTTAAATAGTAAAAAATAGTAACTACTATTGTATACTAAACCACCGAAATATTTAAATATAAGTGGTGATTATCAATCAGTAATAAGATTTAACAGTCGAGATTTAATATCTCAATTTTGAAAAAACAAGTCGTTTGGGGGTAAAAAAATGAATTATATGAAAAGTTTATTGGTTATGGTTTTAGTGAGTATTTTAGCTTGTGCTTTTGCAAGTGCTGCATCAGTTGTTGGTGAAGATGGGGTTGAAGTAAGTATAAGCTCCATTGAAGTTAATGATGTGGATATTGTGGCATATACTAGCTCATCAAATCCTAAAAATCTTGAAAAAACAGATGAATTAGAAGTTCTTGTTATCTTCAGTATGAACAAGTCAATAGACAATGTTGAAATTGAAGTTGAATTAACAGGTTATGACAACAATGATAAAGATAAGGTAGAAGATGAAACTGATTCTTTTGATGTAACAGCAGGCAATGTTTATGATAAAAGATTAAATCTTGAATTGCCTATCAGATTTGAACAGGGAGTATATTCCTTGAAAGTGAGATTTGAAACTCCAAAAGGAACTCTTACAGAAACATATCTTGTTGATATTAACACACAAGATCATGCAATACAAATAAGAGATATTGTTTTAAGCCCTGAAAATGAAGTTAAAGCAGGAAGAGCTTTACTTGCTACAGTAAGAGTAAAAAACAGGGGAGAAAACAGTGAAGAAGATGTTAAAGTTAAGGCTTCTATCCCAGCATTAGGAATCAGTGCTTCAGATTATATTGATGAATTGGATGAAGAAGATTGTGATGATTCAGTTAAGGATTGTGACGATTCAACAACATCTGAGGAACTTTATATGAGAATTCCTGATTGCGCAGAACCTGGAGAATATACAGTTAAGGTTTGTGTAGAATATGATGATGGTGATGAAGAAGAGTGTGCAACAACAAAAATAAATGTTGTTGAAAGTGACACATGCAATATTCAGGCAGCAACAGCAGCAACAGGAAAGACAATTATAACAATTGGTCCTGATACACAAGATGTTGCAAAAGGCGGTTCTGCAATGTATCCAGTTACAGTATCAAATGAAGGAACAGAATCAAAAGTTTACTCTATTAGTGTTGATTCAGCAGATTGGGCTGAGTTTAGCGTAACACCTTCAAATGTTTTAGTAGTTGGAGCAGGCGAGTCAAAAGCAGCATATGTTTCAGTTAAAACAGATGCAGCAGCAGCTGGCTTACAGGTATTCTCAGTAACCATCAAAAGCGGAGAAAGCGTATTAAAGCAAGTGCCTTTAAGAGCAAACATCGCAGGTGGAGCAGCAAGATCAAGTCTAGGAAAGATTAAAAAAGCTTTAGAAATTGGCTTAGTTGTACTAGTTGTTTTACTAGTAATCTTAGGTTTGATAATTGGCTTCAACAAGCTGAAAGGCAGCGATGAAGAAGAAGAAGGCGAAGAGAAAACCTATTATTAAAATTTTTTATTTTTTTAACTTTTTCTTTTTTTATTAATTTTAAATAATCTTCCTTGGAGGGGTATTGATGAAAAGTAGATTTATGATTATATTTATTGCATTGTTATTGGTCTTACCTATTGTTTTTGCACAAGTTAGGGTGCAATTAGGTGATCCTTATGTTAATATTAAGGATGCTTCTAAAATAAAGTTTATGGCCCATTCTGATTATTATGAGATGTGCTCTTTAGACAGAACAACAGTACCTATATTGATAACTAATCAAAATAAGTTTTCTGATACGTTTAAGTTCGAAGTTGATAAGGAATATGTTTCTTTGCCTGTTAAGAGTGCTGTCTTGAAAAGTGGAAAGAGTGCAGTACTTCCTTTAACTATAATTCCTCCTGCAGATAGCGAGGACAATACTACTCTAATATTAGATATAATAACTGAAAAAGAAGCTCTTAAGAGGGGTGTAATAATTAAAACAAATATTAAAAACTGTTATTTGTTTGATCTTACTATAAATAAAGATACGGATGAAATATGTGGTTGTGATAAAGAAACATACAGTATAGTGTTGCAGAATAATGGAAGAAATACAGATACTTTTACTCTAATTTTAGATACTCCAGAATGGGTTAATTTGACTCTTGAAAACGATACATTTGAGTTATATGATGGGGAGAAGAAAGAAATTCAGTTAGAAATAAATCCTTCTTGTGAGGAAAAGGGAAGTTTTACTATTGGTGTAACGGCTGTTTCTGAGAAAAGCCAAGTTGTTTTAAAAGATGAGTGGGAGTTTAATGTTTTACCTCAGAACGAATGTTATAATACAATTATATCTGCTGATAATGTTAATATAGATTATTCTGGAAAGAACATTCCAGTTAAGATACAAAATAGGGGAGTTAAAGATTCAGATTATTCTTTAAGTGTGCAGGGGGTTGAATGGTATATTTTGAGTCAGACTGAGTTTAGCCTTAAATCAAATGGAGAAAAAACTATTAATTTGGCTCTTTATCCTAGCGAAGATGTTGTGAGTGGAGAGTATAGTGTTGATATTAAGACAAAAGCAGGAGAAAATGAATTTACAAAGTCTATCACAGTTAAATTGAAAGAACAAGATACAGTTTCTAAAAATATAAAATTCTATGTTAATTATTTTAAATATTTTATAGGATTAGGTGTTATTTTGTTGATTATTATTTTAGGGTTGAAAATTTTTATTAAGAAAGGCGTTAAAAAGAAAATTAAAAAGATTAAGAAAGAAGAAAAGAAAGTTGAAGAAAAAAAAGCAGTTAAACAAGTAGATAAACTAAAGAAAAAAATAAAATTATTGCCTTTTGTTTTATATTTTATATCTTTGGCTTTGTTGGTGTTGTTTACTTATTCTACTTTTAAATATAAGGCACACTATGAAAAAGTAATTGGCTTTATTTCAGGATTATTTACAAATTATGTGGTTCCATATGGATCTTATTTTAAGTATTTAGTTTTAGGTATAGGTATTATAATTATTATTATATTAATTATTGATTTTTTTAGAAAGAAATCTAAAAGAAGAGTAATTAAGAAAAAAGCTAAAGCAAAAAAAGAAAAAATAATAGAAATAAAAAAGATTAGTGTAAGGAAAGTTAAAAAGAGAAAACTTAAACTGTTTGAATATATTTATCTTGTCTTGGTTATATTGCTTTTTTTAGCTATTGCTGTTTATACCATATATAGATTTTCAGGTAAATCCTTGTCTCTTGATAAATTTGTTTTGATTAATACTTTTCTTAAAGCTTATTATCCTTATTTTATAGCTGGAATCATTATCCTTACCTTGGGAGCAGTATTTGTTAATTTTTCAAAAAAGAAAAGATTAAAGAAGATTACAGAACAAAAAAGCGTTAAAAAATCAAAGAAAACTAATAAAAAAATTATCAAGAATATTTTTGTTTGGATTATTGGATTAATTGTATTAAGCGGGATTGTCTATTCGTTTGTTTACTATAGCCTAATTAATTATATTAAGGATTTTGTTTTTGTTTATTATCCTTACATCTTAATGGGAATAGGGATATTAGCAATACTGATATTAATTCTGCATTTTCAAAGTAAAAAAATACATGAAAAATAAATTTTTTTATTTTTCAAGTATCCCAAAATTTTTTAATAATAATTTTGTAGATAAATTTTTGACGATTATTCTAGAATAGTTAAATTTTTAGGATTTCGTAGAGTTTGAATATCATTCCTAGAACAAACATTAAGATTATTGCAATACTCAATATATTATTTTTGAAGATGCTAAATTCTGGTTTTCTTTTTCCTGCTTTTTTTGCTTTTAACCATATAAGGATGATTAATATTCCTGCTAAAGATCCACCCAGGGATCCTGTGATGTCTAAAACTGTAAAGAATGAATTTTTTATATTTGAGTTTATTATTACTAAAGCAATTATTAGTGGAATAAAACAAGCGAGGGTAGAAGATATTTTCTTTTTTATATTATAATCTAAGTGGTACATTTGAGTTAAAGCAAAAGCAACAGCTATAAATGAGGTTGTCATTGTTAATATGCCTAAGATAGTACCCATTATGAGAATTTTATCTCCTAGAACAGTTGCTAATCCTATTATTGCTCCATCGGTTGTGTTAATTCCTGTAATACCTACAACTATAATTGCAAATAATATATAGATAATTAATGGTATTAAAGAACCAATAATTATTGCTTTTTTAAGGTCTTTTTTGTTGTTTTTTAATTCTTCATTCATTGAAGGTATTGCAGGCATAGCAAGGAATGCAAAAAAAACCACGCCATATGGTATAAATACATTTTTTATACTGAAATCAGTTAGGTTGTTTGCATTTATATTAGGGGCTGCAAAAATAGCCAGAATGATTATTATAATGAAAATTAAAATTACCATTGAAAGTTCACTTCTTTCTACTTCTCTGATTCCTTTAAATATTATTATGAAAGAAAAGATGAAAAAAATTATGGAATAGAAAATAATATTTCCTCCAAATACTGGACCTAATAATGCATTAAGAAATTCTCCTGTTTTTATTATATATGCTATCAATGCTCCATGTAATGATATGATGAACGAAGCTGCCATCAGATAAGTTCCTGTTTTTCCAAGATAAATCTTTGCATATCCTGTTAATTGATGAATTCCTTTTGTTCTTAAGGATATTTCTCCCAGATATAGGTTTAGTATAAGGATTAATATTCCAAGAACTAATATATTTAGCATTCCTGTTAAGAAACCTGCTTTTGCAACAACAAATGGTATTCCTAAGATTCCTGCACCTATTGTGAAGCCTATTAATGTAGAGATTGCTTCTAGAAGGTGTTTCTTTGGCATAATTGTATTTTAAGTTATGGGTTTATAAATTTTATTATGATTTTGTTGAATAATCTTATAAGAAAAAAGTGGGGACGCCCGGATTCGAACCGGGATCCGAGGCTTTCTTCAAAGAGTTTTTTCATCGCCCTAAGGCTCATCTCTCCAATTACTGGAGGCCACTATACTAGCCAGATTATACTACATCCCCTTTATAGCTTTAGAATTATTGTTCTTTATTTAAAATTGTCGATTTAAAAACTTAAGATGTCTCCTATTTTTGTGTTTGTTTTTTTTATTGTATTGTTGGGAAGTTCAATTATATATTTTGCTGGTTTTTTTGGTATTATTATTTTGAAAGGTTTGAAGTTTTCTTTTAGCTGTACAACTTTTTTATTTTTGTTTAAGAATAAAACATCAATTGGGTAAAAAACAAAGAACATATGCAAAGAAATTATTTTTTCTTTATTGAAAACGAAGATTAATGTTTTTGGTTTTTTTGAAAACATCAAACCTAATCCTTTTGAAAAATTATTTTTGCAAAACTTTGGATGCATTTCTAAGATTTTTTTGTTTCTTTTGTTTTTTAACATAGGAATATTATTTTTTCTTTAGTTTAAATAGTTTCTTTTGTTACTTTAAAGGAGTTCTTAAGATTTAAATAACATATTTTTTTATCTATGTTTTATTGGGATTTACAGTATCTCCGATAAGAATTAACTACTTCTAAATTTAAAGAAAAGTCTATGCAGGAGAACCCGCATAGACTTTTCTACGAATTAACAATGACACTGCTTAGTATGTACATAAATAAATGTCTTTCGCTTTTGCGATTAGGAAGAAGCTGGTTTAGCAGGCTTCTTGGAAGTATTGTTGAAGCTGGCAGAACAATAAGCTATGTTGAGACTGTAAACCCTAAACAAAGCGACACCTTACATAAAGAGATTAAATGGTGTGACATCCAATTCTTAAAAAGGGCGTTTGAACAGGCTGTAAGAAAAGGAATTAAATCAATGCGTCTTGGAATTGTTAAAGTAGCTATTGATGTCACTGAAGAGCCTTACTGGGGAAAAGATGGTGAATACAACACAAGAACTAAGGTTCATGAAAAAAGTGACGAAAGCTGGCAGTACATTAACCTTTCAATAGTAGACCCTAAGTTTATACCTTTAATGAGTTTGCCTTACAGACAAATAGATAATTTAGATAACTTAGTCATGGATTTGCTTGACTATCTACACTCATTACCCCTTAGGGTAAGTCTTGTTTTGTTTGACAGAGGCTTTTATCATTGGAAGCTTATTGATTACCTTGAAAATAGACGAGGAGGAAGACCTTGGCCTTATCTTATATTTGTTCCAAAGAATAATGCAATGAAGGCTTTTATAAGTCAAACTAGGGGAAAGCTTGGTGTATTTAAGCATGAAGGTGTGCATCTAAAAGATAAAACTGGGTGGAAACCAGCAACTAAGATTGTTATATGCAAAGGCATAGGTAAGAACAAGAAAGGAAATCCTATTGATTGGTGCTTTGCTACAAATCAAAGAGCTAGTTTAAATCTTGTATGGATATACCGGAAAAGATGGAATATTGAAACTGGATTTAGGATACAAGACGAAGCAAGGATTAAGAGCAAAAGTTCTAATCCTTTGATAAGGTTCTTTTATCATTTGTTGAGTATGCTAATCATACTTATGTGGAGGCTGCATAACTATCTTGAGCCTTATATTGTGTTTAAAAGATACTTAAAATGTTTGGAGCAGAAATATTTAGGTAATGAAAAGCCGCCTCCAGTGAAGTTGAGTGGTTAAATAGGGGTGATAGGGGTTTTGCTCTATCAAAACAAGTAAATTATAAGGGGGTGGGGAACATTGGTAAACGCATCAAGAGAAAATGGAGTCTATTCCACCTAATGAAAAGCCCTAGTTAATGGTTTAATGGGATTGGTTGTTTATAAGTATCGGAGATACTGATTTAACCGAAAGGTTTAAATATGTGTTTTGAGAAAATCTAATAAAAGGGATTAGTCTAAATAAATTAGTAAGGGATTGTTTATATTAAAAAAAGAAAAAAGGGATGAAAGTCTTTTCTTTTGTCCGTCACATTATAGATAAAAAACGGGGTTGATAAAATGAAAATTTTGAGTGAGAAGGAAGGTGGGTTTTATAATAATAAACTTTTAGTTGTTTCTGTTTTGATATTGATAGTTGCTTCATTGGCAGTATTTGTTTTTGGTAATGGAGGGGTAGCTGTTACATTGAGTATTCCTGCAAACAACTCTAATGTATCCACCTTCGATGCTATAACTTTCAATTGTACCCCTATAGCTAATAACGTATCTACTGATAATGTTACTAATGTTACTTTATGGCATAATTTAAGTGGTACATTTAGTGCAAATGAAACTAGGGCCCTACCTGATATGAATAATACAAATGTATCTTTTACTAAATCACCTTCTGCAGACGGATTCTATGTATGGAATTGTAAATCATATGATAATTCAAGCGTAGCTAATTTTTCATCTTCAAATTATACTTTAATTGTAGATACAACAGCTCCAGTTATAAATCAGGTAAATTTATCAAGTAGTCTTGTTAAAACAGGATATACTAAGATTAATGTTACTATAAATGTTACTGATACTATAACTGGTGTTAAGAATGTTACTGTTAATGGTGTTTCTATTAGTAGAGATGGTGCAAGTACTGATACCTGGAGTAAATTGATGAATATCAGTCAGCGTCCTTTGGTTGTAATAGCAACAGACTATGTATCATCTAGTAGTACAAATAATACTGTAACTGTATTATTGGATAATACTGCACCAACTACTACTTTTGCAAATGATTCAAATATAAATAATTCTTTATGGTATAATACTAATTTGAGTCTTGCTTTATCTGCTGTAGATAGTGGTGGATCTAATGTTAATATGACTGAGTATAGGAATGGAACTTCTGGTGGATGGACAGTATGGGCTTCTAATATCACATTTAGTTCTAATCTTACTTCAAATACATTTCAATTTAGATCTAATGATTCCTTGAACAATAGGGAGGGTTATCAAACCAGGACTATTAAAATTGATAGAACTGCTCCTTCAGTGACTATTAATTCATTAAGTTCAACAAATATAGGTTTAAGTGAGGGAATTACTTTATCTTCAACCATTACAGATGCTTTATCTGGTTTGAATGCTGATACCTTAACTGCATGGCATAATGGTACTGGTGGGCATAATGCCAGTGATAAGCGAACATTGACTTTACAAAATGGAAAATATGTCGGTAACTTGACTGGACCAAGTTCAGCTGGTTCATATATAATTACAGTAAATGCTACTGATAGTGCAGGTACAGGTAATTCTGCTACAGATACATCTGTTTTTACTGTTACTGTTTCAGTACCAACTATTAGAGCTAATGTATCTAATAATACTTATGTTGCGAATTTTAGTGTAATTGGTTTTACAATAACTGGGGCTAATTATACTTTTTACAACACTAGTGCATCATCTGCATTTTCTACGCCTACAACAGATACTTTAATACCTATCACTGTTAATGCAAGTAATTCAATTTTTATTGTGGAAATTCATGCTAATGGGTCTAGTTGGGGGTCTAATGATAATGTAACTAATAAAACTTATAGGTATTTAGTGGATGAGGTTCTTCCTCCAATATCATTTAGTGAAATATCTGATAATCAGACAATTAATGGAACAACAACAATAACTGCTCTTTCAAGCGATGCTGCTTCAGGAACAGATTATGTTGAGTTTTATTTTGCGGCAGTAGGTTCTCTATTATCTAATAAATCAACAGATAGGACAGTTCCTTATAGTTATGATTGGAATACTGTACCCTATGCTGATGGAAACTATACCTTAAATATTACTGCTGTAGATAATGTAGGTAATGTAAACTCTACTCAGATTTTTGTAACAATAAATAATTCAAGACCAGTTACACAATCGGTTTCATCAGGTATTGCAGATTTTGCAGGAACAATACTTGAAAATCAGGTACCTCAGATAACTGGTCTGAATTCATCAACTGCAATTGTTACAGTATCAAAAATAGGTTATCCATTTATTTCTGGGGAAACAGGTAATGGTTTAGTTTCAACTAAATTATACTTAAATATCTCTGCAGATACTGCGGCTACTTCGAAAGTATACTTTAAATTATCTACCAGTCAGGTAAGCTTTTCAGATAGAAATAATCTTTGGGTTTATATGGATCATGATGAAGATGGAGCGTATGAAACTAATGCAGGTGCAACTTATATTAATCTAGTAGATGAATATTATAACTTTTATTTTACAACAACCAGTTTTTCTATATTTGCAATAGGAATAAAAGCAGCTGTGTCTTCTAATACTGGCAGTTCGGGGACTAGTGCTTCTGCATCTATACGTTCAATAAGTTTTACTTCGACCCCTGTTACAGTGGGTTTAAAGGTTGATGATAAAGCAACATTCACATTTAATAGTGTTACTCAATCTATTAAAGCTACAAGAGTAGTTGCTAGTTCTGCTTCGTTTAGGATAGCTCCTAGCGGTCAGAATGTAAATCTTAATAAAGGAGAATCTGTGGAATTAGATCTAGATGGGGATAACCATAAAGATATGAGATTGACTCTGGATTATGTATCTGGTGGAAATAAGGCTTTTATATCGGTAAAGAAATTGCCAGTAAAAGCAGCAGCACCAACAACCCCTGTAGTGGAACCAGAACCAGAGGTAGAAGTAGAACCAGAAGTGCCTGTTGAAGAGGTTACTCCACCAACTACAGAACCAGAGAAAGAAGTTATTGCTAAGAAGAAACCTTTGACAGCTATAATAGTTGCAGCAGCAATAATCCTTATAGTGGTACTGGTTGGGATATCATTGAGTAAGAAGAAGAAATAAATCTTCTTTCTTTTTAATTTTTTATTTTATTTTCTTATAGAAATAGCTCCATAACCTACAGCAGAGCTGTAATCATCGGTAATATCACCAGATGTATAGTAATGGAGTAATTTGGCTTTTTTGGCCCCTAAAAGCCTGCATGAGGCTATAATTGTAGAAATAGGTATTCTTCCGCAAATTGTTGCTCCTGTATTGTCTATATACTTTAAGAATTCTTTTGCATCTAAGTTTTTTATATGTTCTATTGCTTCTTTGTCTAATTCATACATCTTTTCTTTAACATTATTTTTAAAGGGAAAGAAACCATAATTTATTCCATAATGCGTAAAGTCAGATGATGCTATTATAACTGCGTTTTTTCTTGTTTGTTCTATTGTTTTTACTATTGCCTGAGCAATTTCTTCATAATTTCTGTCTTCAGAGATTATAATTGGGGCGATTCTTATCTGTTGCAAATATTCTTTATTAACGAATTGTAGAAATGGCAATTGCACTTCAATTGAATGTTCTTTTGCATGAGTTTCTTCATCTTGTTTTAAGCCTGAATTTGCCATTAAAACTTTTTGAAAGTTTTGGTCTACCTTTACAATTCCAAAAGGTGTTTCCCAGCCTTCTAATGATGTGCAGGAATTAGAGCCTGAGTGGGATAGTCCCAAAATTATATAAACATCTGCTAGTTTTGATTCTGCTATTTCTTTGTATGCCCATGCAGTTGCCTGACCTGAGAATTGATAACCTGCATGTGGTGCTATAATTCCTAGAATTTCTTTTGTTCTTTTTTTTATAGGTAATGCTCCTGGACCAAATTTTGAATGAAAAGAGTCATTAATCTGATTGCTTAATTCATCAAAATCAGCTGGATAGAATGTTCCTGCTACTATTGGTTTTCTTGGCATATAAATAAGTAAGTAGAGGATATATAAAAAATTATCTTTAATATGTCAGGAATATACCCTCAGTCTGTTTGACTGATGGACAGAGTCCAATTTTCTTTGTAAATTCAGTATATTTCTGAGCATGCTCAAGAACCACATATAAGTCATGCCACCAGTCTATAGCGACTGAAATGAGCGGTGACTGGTGGTTCTTGACATTCCTTTAATACTTATTAATTTAGTACCTGTAAAACTCTGGTTTGTAAGGTCCTTCTACTTTTAACCCTAAGTAGTCTGCTTGTTCCTGAGTAAGTTTGGTTAGTTTTATTCCAAGCTTATCTAGATGCAATCTTGCAACTTCTTCATCTAGTTTTTTTGGCAACATGTAGACTCCTAATTCATATTCTTTTGTCCAAAGTTCAATCTGAGCCAATACCTGATTTGTGAATGAGTTGCTCATAACAAAGCTTGGGTGGCCTGTTGCATTTCCCAGATTTACTAATCTTCCTTTAGAAAGTAATATTATTGAGTGGTTGTCAGGAAATACAAACTTATCAACCTGAGGTTTTATGTTTATTTCTTTAATTCCAGGATATTTTTCTAGTTTTTCTACTTGTATTTCATTGTCAAAGTGACCAATATTGCATACAATTGCTTCATCTTTCATCTTTTCCATGTGTTCAATTGTGATTATATCTTTGTTGCCTGTTGTAGTTACATATATGTTTCCTTCTTCCAGGCATTCTTCTATAGGCTTTACTTCAAAGCCTTCCATTGCTGCCTGTAAAGCACATATAGGGTCTATTTCTGTAACAATAACTCTTGCTCCAAAGCCAGCCATTGATTGTACGCAACCTTTGCCTACATCACCATAGCCGCAGACTATTACTGTTTTTCCTGCAATCATTATGTCTGTTCCTCTTTTTATTCCATCTGCAAGGCTTTCTCTGCACCCATATAAATTATCAAATTTTGATTTTGTTACAGAGTCATTTACATTCATTGCAGGGAATAATAGCTTTTTTTCTTCTAACATTTGGTAAAGCCTATGGACGCCTGTTGTAGTTTCTTCTGAAACTCCTTTTATTTCTTTTGAGATTCTGGTCCATCTTTCTTTATCTTTACTGTAAACTTCTTTTAAAGTTGACATAAGTTCCTGAACATCTTCTCCTTCATTGCTATAATCTTTTTCAAGAATAGAAGGATTTTTTTCTGCTTCAACTCCTTTATGAATCATTAAAGTGGCATCTCCTCCGTCATCAACAATTAATGTTGGTCCATTTCCATCTCCAAAATCTAATGCTTTTTCTGTATAACGCCAATATTCTTTTAATGATTCTCCTTTCCATGCAAATACTGGAACGCCGGATTTTGCAATTGCAGCTGCAGCATGATCCTGAGTAGAGTAAATGTTGCATGAGACCCATCTTACTTCTGCACCTAGTTGAGTTAAGGTTTCAATCAATACTGCTGTTTGAATAGTCATATGAAGGCTTCCTGCGATTTTTGCTCCTTTCAATGGTTTTTCATCTTGATATTTTTTTCTTAGGGCAATTAATCCAGGCATTTCTTTTTCAGCCATATCTATTTCTTTTCTTCCGAATTCTGCTAAGCTTAAATCTTTAACTTCATAATTTTCTCCTGTATCCATAGTTATCACCTTTAAATGTGAATATTGGACTATTTATATACTTTTCTTATTATTTTGTTAAATTTGTCTAGTTTTTATTACTTTTCTTGGACAAATAACGAAAGATTTAAATATAAGCTGGACAATTGAATTATTAATGGATGTTGATAAGAAGGATTTTGCTATTATTGATGTTTTAAAAGAAAATTCAAGGCTTTCGATAAGGGATGTTGCAAAAAGAACTAAATTAAGGCCCAGTACTGTTCATCAAAGGATTACAAGATTAAAAGAAAAAAAGATTATTGATAAGTTTACTTTAAAGTTGAATAATAAAGCTATGGGGGAGGGTTTTATTGTTTTTATGTTGATTAAAACTAAACCTGCAGCGATACTTGATAAGATTATAAATAATAAGCATGTAAGGGAATTTTTTGGTGTAACAGGGGAGTATGATCTTTTGTTGAAGTTAAAATTCCTAGATGTTGAGGAGTTTAATGATTTTGTTATCAAATTCAGGAAAGAACAGTCAATTCAGACAACGCTTACAATGGTTGTTACTGCAGATATAAAAGAAGAGATTTAATGTTTATTTAAGGGGCTGGGATATATCTTGAAACACCCCCAATGTTTTAAAGAAATTCTTATATCCTGGTTCTTTTTTTTATTTTTTATTTAACCATATTTCAATTTAGAAAATAGTATAACCAATACAAGAATTAAAGTTAAGGAATTGGCAATGATTAATGGTAAGTCTTTAATGATTAATCCATAGATCAGCCAGGATAATATTCCAAAAAAGAGTATGATATACGTCCACAAAGCCAGATCTTTTGTTTCCTTTAACTTTAAAGTTTTAATTACCTGGGGAAGGAAAGATATTGTTGTTAATATTCCTGCTGTTAATCCCAGAATAGTTATTGCATTCATAGAATAAGTTAAAATATGCTCCTTTAAATTCTTTATGGTTGTATATAAAGTATAAAATCTAGAGATATAGTTATACTTTATAAACAAAAAAAGCTAAACGCTTTTTTCTAGTGTAATAAAGTAGTTTATACTTTATACACAAACAATAAAGTCTTATTATCTATCTTAGCTTTATAATAGTAAGACTTTCTTGTTATTGAAAAAAGAAAGTCTGACTTGGCGAAAAGCCAGACTTTCTTAAATCAAGGCTGATTTCCTTGAAGGTGATGTGTTTAAGCAGCTTTACGCATATAATCTGAATTTAGATTATATGCTGGTTTTTTGTTTTTTCCATTAGCTGGAGTTCCATCTATCTTGCTGTGTTCATACTTGTAAGGGTCTGCTTCATGAAGATATCTTGAACCTACTGTTGTTCTCCATAAAAGGCCCATTCCAAGATCTATTGGGAAGTGCGTTTCAGGAGGAAGATAACGAGCAACCAATAGATTAGGTATTGAGAAATACTTAAAACTTGTTTTCCAGTTTCTCCAGCCTAGGTCTTTTATCCCATAGCTGTAAAGTCCTTTGGTTGTCCCGTGAACCAAAGGATATCCAATCAGGTTGCCTGTTACGGTCATTGCAGGATAATATACAAAGTTCTGCGCTGCAAATCTGGCTCCAAGGCCGGACCAGGTTGCTACATTAAACAATTTGTTCATATATTGGAATGCGTAATGACCTGGAATAGAGAATAGAGATGCTGTAATGGCCATATTCCTTGTCTGTCTTGAAGGAGTGTCTCTTTTTCTTTTGTAATTTACTACTCTTGCGCCTACAAAAGAAATGGCGTTTGCTATGAGGGCAGGAGTACCTATAAGGGAGTATGATGCTGCTATTGCTCCTGCAGCTATAGTATAATCTAATATTTTGCCTATTAATCCTCTCGGTTTACGTTTTTTTGCCTGTTCTTCAAGGACTTTTACTTCTAAAGGGCTATTGTGCCCATTAGCTTTATTGTCCTGACTATCAGAATTAGAATTTATTCTATCTTCAAGGTCATTATCAGCCATTTTATATCGTTAAATATGTATGTAAATACATTCGCCAATAGAAACAGTTTATTAGCCATTTATAAAGTTTACTATTTTATAACCACTTATGAGTGATTACACTTATCTAGAACCAAAAAGTTTACTTCCTATCCTTATCATATTAGCGCCTTCTTCAATGGCTATTTTATAAGAATGAGACATTCCCATTGATAAAATTTCCATATCTACATTGGGAATATTTAATGTTTTTATTTTGTTGAATAGGGTTTTCGTTAGTTTAAAATAAGGTCTGTCTTTTTTGGCATCTTCAAAATAAGGCGCCATTGTCATTAGGCCTTTTATTTTTATATTTTTTAATTGTGAAATTTCTTTTATTAGATTTATTGTGTCTTCAGGCATTACTCCATCTTTATTTGGCTCTTTTCCAGAATTTATTTCTATAAGGATAGGCATTGTTTTGTTTATGCTTTTGCATCTTTTATCTATTTCTTCAGCTATTTTTGTGCTGTCTACTGTTTGAATCATGTCAAATATTTCAACTGCTTTTTTTACTTTGTTTTTTTGCAGATGACCTATGCAGTGGAATTTAACTTTCTCTTTTAGTTTACTGTATTTTTTTTTTGCTTCCTGAATATAATTTTCACCGATAATATTTATTTTGGATTCTATTGCCTGATTTATTTCGTCGACAGAACGTGTTTTTGTGGCAGCAACTAATATAATGTTAGCTGGTAATTCTTGCTTTATTTTTTTGATGTTGTTTTTAATTGACATTTTTTCCTAATAATCCATTTAATTTTTTATCGAACCGATCATAGCAGGTGTTCATTATTTCTTTAGTGGAATATCCTTCCATCATTAATAATTGTATGGCGAGTATAATTAAATCTCCGGTTTCAACTGCGAAATGTTTGTTCTTATTGTTGTGCAATTCTTTTATCTCAGAAGTATGGTGTTGCATCATTTCTATTATTTTATCTGGGTTATTGCCAAGCTTATTAGAAAGTTCTAAAATATGTTTAATTTTTTCATGATTGATCATTTTTTAGCTTATTAATTTCTTCGATTGGCAGATTATTTAGTCTTGCCCCTTTTACTTCAACTACTTTTGATGCTATGAAAGAGGCTATTTTTCCTGATGTTTCTAAACTTAGATCATTAAGTAAGCCATATAAAAAACCTGCTGCGTAAATGTCTCCTGCACCTGTTGTGTCTATAGCTTTTGCTTCAAATCCAGGTATTTTTATTAATTGGTCCTTGCTTTTTATCAGAGATCCTTCTTTTCCTAATTTTATAATTGCAATCTCTGCTATTTCTGACAATGTGTTTATTGCTTCTTCTGGTTCCTGATTTGTGAATTCCTTTGCTTCATTTTCATTTGCAATTATTATGTCTGCATATTCTTTTGCCACTAATTCAAGAACGTCTTTATTCATCTTTACCATATTTGGGTCTGCAAGGTCAAGGCATATCTTAACATTGTTGTTTTTTGCAATATCCAATGCTCGCATTGCAGCTTTTCTTGTTGTTTCTCCACCAAGAATATAACCTGTAAGATGAAAATATTTAGCTTCCATTATATCTGCTTCATTTATTTCGTTGTCTTCCAATAAGACTGAAACTCCTAAATGTGTTGCAAATGTTCTTTCTGAGTCTGGTGTTATTAAGGTTACTGCCTTTCCAGTCATTCCATTAACTTTGATTACTTTTGATATTACTCCATTTTCAAGAAGTTTTTGATGATATTTTTCTCCATGATTGTCCTGGCCTACTTTTCCGAAATATACTACTTTATGGCCTAACATTGATAGAGCATTTAATGTATTTGCTTCAGAACCGCCTGGAGCTAATTTTATTTTATCCTTATCTAGCTGTTCTTCTATTTTTTCTATCTCTTCTTCGTTTAAGAGGTGCATACTTCCTTTTACAAGGTTAAGTTCTTTTAGAAATCCTTCTTCTACGTCTATTAAAATATCCATTAATGGATTGCCAATGCTAACAACGTCGTGTGTCATAATAAATAAGAAAAAAGTATCTGTTTAAATAACTTTTTATCTAAGCATATCTTCAATTGGCTTAGCAGGTTTCTTTTCTTTTTTGCCTGTTTTCTGAGCTTCTTTTGCGGCTGCTTCAAGGTCAACTCCTAATTCTTTTAGTCCTTTGATGTGCATCTGCATTAGTTGTTCTACTATTTGCAATATTCTTATCATCTCTTCTCTTTCTTTAGCAAGAGTCGATAAAGATCCTTTATGAAAACCAATTTGTTCGTCTTTACTTACATTTGCAGCTGGAGTTGCTGCCTGTGCTGTTTCTTTCTTTTTAGCCATAAGTATCACCTTTGTTCTTGATACTGATTAGAATAGGGATTTGTTTAAAAATGTTCCTTTTTACTCTATCTTATATGTAACTCAAGAATATCTTTATCTGAAAGTTCCTTATTCATCTTTTTGAAGAGCTGTCCGTCGAATTTAGCTGATTTTCCCCATAGTCTGGCGTATTTGAAATTATCTACAAAATCTTTATGCAGTTTTGAGCATACATCTCTTATTGTGCTGCCTTTAAACATTATTAAGGGTTCTTCCATGTCTGCTTTTTTGTTAACTTCTTTTAAAAATATTCTTATGAAACCCATCTTTTGATAAATTGCTTCTTTTAATTCTCCAATTCCAATTCCTTTTTCAGCAGATACAACTATATCTGGTTTTATCTTATCTTTTATTCTTTTTAACTCTTCTTTGTTAATTAAGTCTGCTTTTGTAAGTATTGTTAGTGCTTTGGTGTATATCTTATCACCAGAGATAACATCAATAAGTTGATTAGCATCTATATCTTCTCTTATAAGTATATCTGCATTATTTAATTTCATTTCTCTTGCAATATCAGCAATTGTTTTACGGTCAATTTTAGTTAGTATGACCATTTCACCTATTGTTATACCTCCTCTGTCTCTTTTTGTGATTCTTACCTCTGGTCTTTTTTTGTTTATTCGTATATCTGTGTCATAGATCTCTTTTAGTATGGCCTTGTAATGTTCAGGATATAATGCATCAACTAAGATAAGTATTAAGTCAGCAGTTCTTAGCATGCCAAGCACTTCTTTTCCACGGCCTCTTCCAGCAGCAGCTCCTGAAACAATCCCTGGAACATCTATTATTTGTATTTTTGCGAATTTGTATTGCATCAATCCAGGAACTGCACTTAGAGTTGTAAATGAGTAAGCAGCTATGTCTGATTTTGCATGTGTGACTTTATTTAGTAAAGTTGATTTTCCAACAGAAGGAAATCCTAACAGGACAACAGTGCCATCTCCTGTTTTTCTTACAGAGAATCTATCATCCCCTTTTGCTTTTCCTGCTGAAGCACTTTTGGTTGCTTTATCTTTAAGCATTGCAAGCTTAGCTTTCATTAGGCCAATAGCATGTTGCGTACGTTTGTTATATTTGGTTTTGCTTATTTCTTTCTCTAAATCTTTTACCTTTTCCTGAGAACTGAGCTTCTTTCTTTCAGTAAGCTGTTTTTCTTTCTGTTTCTTTCCTACTTTTACACTTTGTTTTCCTGCCATGATTGTTGTTTATAATACAGGGGTTGTTTATAAATATATCTCTGATGTTTGCTTTTCTGTGATGTTATGAATATCTGTGACATAAGGGTATTTATGGCATAGATACTTAGGATTTCTACGCTGTTTGCAAAACATAAAGTTTTAGAAAAACTTCGCTTTTTTAATCCATTTGTGCAAAGCACAAAGTTTTTATACTAGTTAACCCTAATTTGATTTTAAAAGAGGTGTTAAATTGGTAGAATATTTAGAAGGACTATTGAAGATTGCAAATTTGTTTCTAGCACTTATTGCAGGCGCAATAGGAATAAGCTTAATCAAGATATCTCATAAAAAAAAGAAATTAAATGCATGGGTAATATTGATAATTGCTTTGTTGTTCTTTGCTGTTCAGGAAGTTTTAGGTGCACTTCGAGCTTTTAATATATTTGAGAGTCTATATTTAACTCATATAGTTCCTACAATTATTTTGGTTTTGCTTATAATAGCATTACTTAAACAAACAGCTATACAGGAGAAAAAATAAAATGGTACAAACATTAGCTTATTGTTTTGGAAGGGTTGCTCCTTATTATAATTTGGTTCTTGCAGTTATACTTTTATTTTTGTTCTTAAAACTTTTTAAAATTGGTGGTAAAAAGACAGATATGAAACCCTGGAAGTTTTTATTTATGGCTGTATTAGTTTATCTTGGAGAGGAGATTATAACTGTGTTGAGTATGGCTAATTTGATTGTTGTGCCTAAAATAATATTTCCTTTGCTTGAGACAATAATCATAACATTATTTATCTATGTTCTTTTGTCTCATAAGGAAAATACGAAAAAATGATACACAAAAAAGCATTATCCCCATTAGTAGCTACAGTATTATTAGTAGTCTTTGCATTGGTTATAGGGACAATTACTATGAATTGGGGGAAATCTTATGTTGAAAAAATCAAAGATGAACCAGATATAGGGGTTTTTAATAGTGCATTTCTTATTAGTATTCAGGATATTGATACGCCTTTGAAAGAATTGCAGTTTAGACATTTAACTGGAAAAATAACCCAAGAAGAGTATATAGAAAAAGAAAAAGCTTTGATTAGTGGTTGATTTTTTCTAAGATAGATACAATATTCCATATTTGTGTTCTTGTGTATGCTTCTAAATTTGGGTCATTAGATATTTCATCTAATTCACTTAATGCTTTATTAGTTTTAATAGAACTTTCTTTATCTTCTTTTAGTACATTTATGATGTTATTTATCTTTATTTTGATATTTTTAGGTATGTTACTATCTTCTCCTAATTCTTGTAGTCTTTCAATTGTTTCATTTATTAATTCTTCAGAACTCATTTTATTGACTTATATTTTTTGAAACTTCTTCCTGTAATTTCTTTGCTTTTTCTCTTATTTGGTTTTCCTGTTTTTCCATAGTAGTTATTCTTAGATTGATTGTTTCTTTTTTGGATTCTAGCTCTTTTTTTAGGTCTTCTTTTTTTGATGCAACCATTATATTACCTACTATTTTGTAGGCTTCTTTTGTTGATTCAAGTTCGGTTAGAGCTGACTTTATTTCAAGTGATTGTGTCTGAAATTGCTGTTTCTGCATTAGAATATTCTGTAGGCTTTGTTCATATAGTTGTAATTGAGATATTTGTTGTTCTGTTTCTTTTGATATTTCAGCCATTTTATCTTGCCTTTACTTTTGTTACTACGCTTCTTGGTTTGAATAGAATTTTGCTGCCACAATAAGGACACCTTACTTTTTTTCTTAGATAATCCTGACCAACTTTCTTATTACAATTAAAACATTTATATTCAACCATTTTAATCTACCTCTTCCTTTTTTTCTTTAATAGCAACAGGTTCTTCTATTGTTTCTTTGCTTGGGAAATTCTCTGAATCATCCGAAATCTTTGATTTCGGAGTGTGCTCAGAAAAGCTTTGCTTTTCCGACATTCCTAACCCTTTAGGATTCTTCGAATCCAAAAGCTTAACTATTGTTTTTTTGTCTACAGAATAGGCTTTGCCTGCAAATTTGACACCACATTTTCTACAGTTCCATATGCCTACAGCTATTCTTTTAACTTTAGGAGCAGAACAATAAGGGCATTTTTGTTTCTTTCTTTGCATTGCTTCTATCTTTCCGAATCTCTCTTTTAGCTTTCTTCCGTATCTAGCTCCGAATCTTTTTGTAGATTTGTATTTTTCTGTTTCTGCCATTTTTTACCTTTTGTTTTATATAAATAATTATAAAATGGGGCTACCCGGACTTTCAGCCCCAATATTTGAATATTATGGGATTTTGAACCGGGGTCGTCTGGTCCCAAACCAGAAAGGATATCCAAGCTACCCCATAGCCCCTTGATGTACTTTAGAAAATATAAACGCTTTATAAACTTAACGGAATTTAGAGGGATATAGGGAGATATTGAAAAGTTACCCTACTACGCTGACTGGAACGCCACACTTTGTGTGGCAACCCAATCAGCTCCGTCCTGGCCATGCCATGAATACCCCTGGTATTAATGGCATCCATGGCACAGACGGTTAACTTTTCAATATTGTTGGATATAGGCAAATTTTATAAATAAACTTCCTACTCTCATATGTATTATGGCATTAACAGAGCAACAAAAACATAAGTTGAAGAAGTTTATTAAGGATTTAAGTACTTATAGGGGCAGGCATACAGAGCTTGTTTCTGTCTATATTCCTCAGGGTTATGATATAATTAAGATAATTCAACATTTATCGCAGGAAAGCGGAACTGCTACAAATATAAAGGATGCTATTACAAGGAATAATGTTATTGATGCTTTGGAAAAGATGATACAGCATCTTCGTTTATTTAAGAAAACTCCTGAGAATGGGTTAGTGGCTTTTTCAGGTAATGTTGCTGCTCAGCAAGGTAAGCAGGATTTTAAAGTATGGAGTATTGAGCCGCCTGTGCCTTTGAGAACTAGGATATATAAATGTGATAAAAAATTTGTTCTGGATATATTAGAGGATATGCTTGAAACCAAAGAAGTATATGGTTTAATTGTTCTGGACAGAAGAGATGCAGATATTGCTTATTTGAAAGGAAAAGTAATAATTCCTTTGCAAAAAACACATTCTGAGGTTCCTGGGAAAATAAAAGCAGGGGGTCAGTCAGCTAAAAGGTATGCTAAGAACACAGAACTTGCTGCGAAGGCCCATTATAAAAAAGTTGCAGATTATGTAAAAGATCAATTTTTTGAAAATAAAAATTTAAAGGGTATAATTGTTGGTGGTCCTGGTCCTACAAAGTATGATTTTGTTGAAGGCGGATTCATAACTAATGAACTGAGAAAGAAGATTATTGGTATAAAAGATTTAAGTTATACTGGAGAGTTTGGATTACAGGAGTTATTGGATAAATCTGAAGATATATTGGCTAAAGAAAGCGTTATGGATGAGAAGAAGATAATGAATAAGTTTTTCAATTTACTTGCTAAAACTCCTGGCAAAGTTAGTTATGGTGAAACTGATGTTATGGGAAATTTAAAGAATGGTGTTGTGGATGTTTTACTGTTATCAACTGAATTAGAAGATGATAAAATAGAGGAATTTGAGGAACAAGCTAAATTATTTGGAACAGAGATTAGTATGATTTCTACAGAGACAAGAGAAGGCGTTCAGTTAAGAGATATTGGAAAAGTTGCGGCTATATTGAGGTATGAGGTTCAGTAGAATCCAAATGTCAGATATTAAGATTAGATTAATTAAAAATAAAAAAGAATTGAATTTACTTCTTAAAATACGTGAGATTGTTTTTATAAAAGGACAAAATGTTCCTGTAAAGAGGGAAAGAGATAATCTTGAGGGTTCAGCGAAGCATGTTATAGTTCTTCTTAAAAATAAACCCATTGGATGTGCTCGAGTTAGATTTATTGATGGAAAAGCAAAATTAGAGAGAATAGCTTTATTGCCTAAATATCAAAGAAAGGGTTTTGGCAAAAAATTAATGGCTTATCTTATTAATTATTCAAAGAAACATAAAGTTAAGGGGATTTATTTACATGGGCAGTGTCGTATACAGAAGTTTTATGAAGATGTTGGATTTAAGACAAGAGGTAAGGTATTTATGGATGGTGGTATGAGGCACTATGAGTTTTATATGGAGCCTGAGTACTCATAAAATTTATAATCAAGTAATAATTCCCTTTTTCTATGTTAAAACAAGCTATTGATGAACTTTATGGTGAATTTCCGTATACTTACTCTTTGAAGTATTCTGGTAAGTTTAAGCCTTATAGGGCGAATATAAGGTTAAGTGGGGGGAATATCCAACTTAATTTGTCTAAGAAATGGGAGGGAGTTAGTAATGATATTCAGATTGGCATAGTGCAGGAATTATTGCTAAAGATTTTAAAAAAAAGGTTAAAACCTTTAAGGACAAATACTTCAAGTATAGAGCTTTATAATATTTTTATGAAAAAAATCCATATAGCTGCTCCTAAGACAGATATTGATCCTGTTTTGGAGGGAAGTTTTGACAGGGTAAATTCAGAGTATTTTTATGGTCTTTTGGAAAAAACCAATTTAAAGTGGGGGAATGTTTCATTATCTAAATTAGGGTCTTATGAGTATGGTACTGATACTATAATGATTAGCAAAGTTTTAGATGGTGAACAGGAGATGCTGGATTATGTTATGTATCATGAAATGCTGCATAAAAAACATAAGTTCAAGAAGAGCGGAAGTAGAAGTTATCATCATACTTCTGAGTTTAGAAAAGACGAAAGGGAGTTTAAAGATAGTGAACTTATTGAAAAGAGATTAAAAAGGTTGTTGGTGAGGAAACGGTTTTCTTTTAGGAGAATGTTGAGTGAGATGTTTTAGTTCTAATTTTTACATTAGAAACATTTTAGAAAACAGGTTTTCTAAACCGTTGCGTCAAACGCAAAGTTTATATATCATTTAACCTAATTAAAAATTAAAAAAGAGGTAGATAGATGAGTTTGAACTATGTTGTTTTAGGCTCATTGAAAATTTAAATGGATAAAGAAAAAAAATTTGTTCTTTGGTTTGATGAAGTAGGCATTAAAGATGTACCTTTAGTTGGAGGTAAGAATGCTTCTCTTGGGGAGATGTATCAGAATCTGACTAAGAAAGGGGTTAATGTTCCTAATGGTTTTGCAGTTACAGCATATGCTTATAGGTATTTTTTACAAGAAGAGCATATTGAACAAGAGTTGAAGAAGGTATTGGGCAAAGTTAATCTTAATAGTGTTGAAAGTTTAAATAAAGTTGGACATGAAGCCAGGCAATTAATTTTAAAAGGAGATTTACCTCCTCCGTTAAAGATAGCTATAACTGATGCTTATAGGAAATTATCTTCTAAATATGGCAAGCATACTGATGTTGCTGTTAGAAGTAGTGCAACAGCTGAAGATCTTCCGGATGCTTCTTTTGCAGGTCAACAGGAGACTTACTTAAATATTAGAGGAGAGCATGCTTTGATGGATGCATGCAAGAAATGTTTTGCTTCTTTGTTTACAAATAGAGCTATTCATTATAGAATTGATAAAGGATTTGACCATTTCAAGGTTGCATTGAGTATTGGTGTACAGAAAATGGTCAGGAGTGATTTAGGGGCTAGTGGAGTGATGTTTTCTATTGATACAGAAACTGGTTTTAAAGATGCTGTTTTAATCAATGCAATTTATGGATTGGGGGAAAATATTGTGCAGGGAACCATAAATCCAGATGAATTTTATGTTTTTAAGCCAACTTTGAAGAAAGGCTATAATGCAATAATAAGCAAGACAGTTGGAAGTAAAAATCTAAGGATGGTTTATTCTTTAGGTGGAAGCAAAGAAACAACAAAGAATGTAAGTGTTTCTAAGGGGGATAGGGAGAAATTTGTTTTAAATGATGATGAAATATTAATACTTGCTAAATGGGCTTGTATTGTTGAGGAACATTATAAAAAAGCAATGGATTTAGAATGGGCTAAAGATGGTAAAAGCGGAAAATTATTTATTGTGCAGGCAAGACCTGAAACAGTACAGAGCCAGAAGGATGTTAATGTTTTAGAGGAGTATGTTATTAAGAAAAAAGGCAAGGTTCTTACGATTGGAAAAAGTGTTGGTTCTAAAGTAGGACAGGGAACAGCACATATTATAAAAGATGTTCATGATATTAATAAGTTTAAAAAAGGCGAAGTTTTAGTTACAGAGATGACAGATCCTGATTGGGAACCTATAATGAAAATAGCTTCTGGAATTGTTACAAATAAAGGTGGTCGTACATGTCATGCTGCTATTGTTTCCAGGGAATTAGGTGTACCTTGTATTGTAGGGACAAATAATGTAACTAATGTTGTTAAGAATGGTAGAAGAATTACTGTAAGCTGTGCAGAAGGAGAAACGGGCTTTGTTTACGAAGGTCTTGTTCCATTTAAGATTAATAGGCATAATCTGAAGAATTTTAAGAGGCCACATACTAAAATTATGATGAATTTGGGTAATCCTGAGAGGGCTTTTGAATTTTCATTTATACCTAACGATGGCGTAGGTTTAGCTCGTGAGGAGTTTATCATCAATGAATATATCAAAATCCATCCTAAAGCTTTGATTCATTTTAATTCTATTAAAGATAAGACAGTCAAAGAGAAGATTGAGGAATTGACTATTGGATATAGTGATAAAAAACAATTTTTTGTTGATAAGCTTGCTTATGGTGTTGCCAGACTAGGTGCTGCTTTTTATCCTAAAGATGTTATAGTTCGAATGAGTGATTTTAAATCAAATGAGTATGCTAATCTTATTGGTGGTAAGGAGTTTGAGCCTGTAGAGCATAATCCTATGATTGGATGGAGAGGGGCTTCCAGGTATTATTCTGCTAATTATAAGGAAGCATTTGCTCTTGAGTGCAAGGCTATGAAAAAAGTAAGAGAAGAAATGGGCCTTACTAATGTTAAGTTGATGATTCCTTTTTGTAGAACAGTTTCAGAAGGGAAAAAAGTGTTGAATGAGATGGAAAAAAATAGTTTAAAGAGAGGAGTTAAGGGATTGCAGGTTTATGTTATGTGCGAAATTCCTTCAAATGTTATATTGGCAGATGAATTTTCTAAGATCTTTGATGGTTTTTCAATTGGAACTAATGATCTTACTCAGTTAACTTTAGGATTGGATAGAGATTCTGAATTAGTAAGCCATGTTTATGATGAAATGAATGATGCAGTAAAGACATTGGTTGCATCTGTTATTAATAAGGCTAAGGCTAATAAGAGAAAGATTGGAATTTGTGGTCAGGCGCCATCTGATTATCCAGAATTTGCCCGGTTTTTGGTAGATTGTGGGATTGATAGTATTTCTTTGAATCCTGATACTGTTATTAAGACTACTTTGACAATATTAGGTGAAGAGAAGAGATTAAAGAAACGACATTAAGATAAGATTATTATTTTTCTAGTCAAACTTCCATGGATATATTGTTCAAATTCTTTTTCTATCTTTAAGTTTACTTTCCTGATTAGTTTTTTATAGTTTACGTAATGAGGGAAGATTACTACTGCTTTTTTCTTAAGAATCTTTTTAAGAACCTTTAGGAATTTTAAATAGAAATCTTCAAGTTGTTTCAGGTTTTGTTTTTTATTGGTTTGGTTTATTGGTAGTTTTTCGTTCTTATTACCTTTTCTTATCCAGATGGATGTATTCATACCATATGGCGGGTCTGTTACAATGTAGTTGTATTTCTTCTTTATTTTAAGTGCGTCTTCGTTTATTAATTTGTAATTCTTTATTTTAAAATGTTTTAGGTTAGTTTTTGCTTTATCTATCATTATTTTATATAGATCATAGCCAATTGGTTTTATATCCATTAAACCAGCTTCTATCAGAATGCCACCAACACCACAGAAAGGGTCCATTATTTCTTTTTCTGCTCCTGCAAGGTTGATTAATGCTCTTGCTAGTTTTGGATGCAGTCCAGTTGGGTGCAGTTCTGGTCTTTTATGTGGTTTTCTTGCTAAGAAGTTTTGTTTTAATTCTTTTACTAGTTTTACTGAGTATATTTTATTGTCTATTATGAAGAATTCTATTGATGTTTTTGGATTTTTTAAGTTTACTTTTGGTTTGGTTAAGGTTTTCCATATTTTGGAGGCTAAGTCTTTTTCTTTTATGTTGGTCCCATTTGAAGATGCCATAAATTTGCTTTGCAAATTTAATGTTTCCCGCCCTTGCTTATCTCTAGTAGGTGTGTTGTCTAATTTATGAATTTTTACACAGAAATCTTTTTTATAGATATTTTGCCAGTTGAAATCTTTTATTTTGTTTATTAGGTTTTTTTTGTCTGTTTCGAACAATAATTGATAGACTTTTTTTGTGTATGCTAATCTATTTGCTGATTTTATGTTGTTTGATTCTAGAAATAAGAGGTTATCTATTAGTTTTAAGCTTTTGGTGTTTAATAGAGATAGAACTTCATGTTTTGCTAATTTAAGGTCTTCCTTGGATAATAGAAATGCGTATTTCATTTCAGTATTAAGAGGTTAAGCTTACTGGTTTGTATTCTGCCTCAATTGGTTCGCCTTCATGTAGTAGATTTGTTATTCTTGCTTGTCCTGTATTATCAATTTTAGCTTGAACTGTAATCCCTCTTGTGGGTACATTTGCATTTCTTTCAAAAAAGAACTGTTCAATTCCATATTTTATATTAGTATTATTTCCTCTAATCCTAGTTACAGTGCCTTTGATGAATACTCCTTCAGTTGGTTTTGTTAATGTTGATTTATCCAGTCTCCAAATGTCGTTTTTATCTGGTTTAAGGCTAATATAAATTTTATCTCCTTGGTTCATTTCTTCTGTTAAGGATATGCTGCTTATTTCATAGTTTATAGTCATATATTGGCCTCTAAGTGGGTCAAATGGATCTACTGGTCTTGTAGCTAGAGTTATAGTTTGTCCTGTAAGTAAGGGCCAGGAAAGATAAAAAATAAATGTCCCTATTATTGAGAAAATAACTATAAGGGTTATTACTAACCTCTTAATTTCCCTGTTTTTGTTTGGTCTATCAGATTTCTTCTCCATTTTTCAATTAACCATCCACCTATTACTAATACAAGTCCACCTGTAATGAATATTACACTTAAACTGGTATAACCCCATAAGTTCATAATAAAACCAATATATCGTGTTATAATATTTAATGCAAAGAAAACTATTGCTAAATTAATAATTTCTGGTATTTTTAGCCAACTTCCATAAGCTATGAATGATAATATTATTATTATGAATGCAACGTTTATGATAATCCAAATTGCCCAAATGATTAATGGGATATTTTTATTTCTTCGATAATTGAAATTAGTAGCTCTCCATTTGCATTTATTTTCTTGACTGCATTGTTCGTAATTATTGGTATATTCTTCACATGAGTCATATCCTTCACACCTATTTCTTTCCCATTTACATTCTAGATTATTTGTTTCACATTTATCTTGTGTTGTATATCCATAACAATTTTCATCAACACACCCTTTGTTGGCCCACATACATTTTGAGTTTTCAGGTAAAGATTCACATTCTGTTTGATCTTTATAATCAAAACACCTTAGTTTATTACATACATTATTATTCCAATCACACGCAATACTCTCTTCTCCTTTACAAGTTGTTTCAGTTTTAAAGTCTCTACAGTTTTTTACACTACATCTATTATTATTCCATCCACAGTTTAAATCTTTTAGTGCAGATTGACATTCTTCTTGGTTTTTGTTATCATAACATGTTTTTTCATTGCAGTTTCCTATTTTATCTGATGTAAATGCTGTGAGTCCTATAAGGACAATAAGAATTAAAACAATGGCTGCCATACCTAATATTTCTTTTTTTGGAACTGAGTTATTGTTTATTACAAATGTAATTCCTGAGCTTAGTACTATTACAGATAGAATGCTTATCACAATTAGGAATATGATATGTGCTGAAGTAATAACTGCTTGTTTTGGCCATAATATAGGTAATAACATTTGGAAACTTAGTATATACGTGAAGGCTAAAAAATAAAATACAGTCCACCATTGATATAATTTGGCAAAGTCGTGTTCTTTTGCTTTGTGCCAAAGACTTAAACCATACCATAATACCCCTATAATAAGAAGATAGAATGCCAGTATTCCAGGGGAGATTGCGTTTCTAGTATTTTCATAAAATGCAAAGAATTGTATTATTATCCAAATTAGGAATTCAATTAATGCTATTAATAAACTTGCAGAAGATTGAAAGATGTATGCTGTGATAAATACTCCAATCCATGCTAAAAGAAGCAACCAGGCTGTTCCCTGAGCTGTTACATTTGTTGAAAATATTTGGGCAATTAAAAATATACTTAATGTGTATAATAAAGCTCCTAGCACAAGTAATGCTTTCCCAATACCTTCATAATTTTTAATTCTTAGTAATGTTCCACTAAAATATGCACTTGCTGTTACTAAAAGTAAGATGATTATTTTTAGTGGAGAAGGCATTTGATGCCAGTTTTGTGCTATCAGCCAGGCAATACCTAATGCTATTAGAATAGAGCCTATTACTGCTATTATTGTTCCAAATGATGCTCCCTTCTTATTCATATACTCTTTGTTTATGTTTCATAATTTATAAATCTTTTGTATAATTCATTTTTTAGTTTTTTCACTTCAAAAAAATAATGACAAAAGATATATAAACAACATAACCATTACCTTTTTTATGGGAAGGGGGAGACCAGTTAAATCACAGATAAGGCAGAACATAATAGAACTTCTTTTTTTTCTTAAGGAAGGCTATGGCTATGATATTTATCGACATTATAAGGATGTATTTCCTTCTGTTAGTATGAGGGTTATTTACTATCATTTAAAGAAAGGCACTTCTATAGGCGAGTTTAAGATTAATAAGGTTATAAAAGAGAATGGTAATTTTTCATGGGGTTCAGAGGCAGAGAAAATATATTATTCTTTAGGGAAGGAAGCACAGCCTATTGGTAATGAAAGAGTTAAAGAATTTATAGACAGAAAAAATGGTTTAAAATCCTCCGAGTCCACCTGAATTATCTAATCCTTTACTAAAATCTGTTTCTTTAAATTCATCTTTTCCTGAATCTATATTAAATCCAGAATCTTTTCCTTTTATTAATTTTTTTAGAACTAATTCCATTAAGAGAACAACACCATAGAATATAACTAAATCGATTAATACCCATCTGGTTATGTCTAATTTACCATAAGTCCATAATATGGCGACACCAGACAGGTAATATGTTGCTGTGGGTGATGCCAGTAAAAAAGAGATTTTTGAACTTAGTTTGTGTGCAAATGAATTTATTATTATAAACATTGCATAAAGTACGAGTGTAATCAGAGCAATGAATTTTACCCATTCAAAATTTTCCATACTATTGTCAAATAAGTATCTCATTGAGATGATTAAAACCCAGAATACACTTAGTCCATTACCTAGGGAGGTGTTCCAGCCGAGCTCTTCTTTTTTATACTTACTGAAATAAATTTCTAGAACAAACCAAAATAAGAATACCGGGCCAAGATACCACATTATAGATGGATCAACAAAGGCTGGCTTGAATATATCTGCAAATGCATTTCCTAAATTTGCTAGTATTTCACTTATTGCCATAGTTTGTTTTATTAGGACATATTATATAAAATATTCTATTTTGTTTGATTTATATTGTCTATGATAGTAATGTTTTTAAATCTTCAGTAAGTTTTGTTTTCTATGGGAGAATTAAAAAAAACATCTTTGTATGAAGAACATATTAAGTTAGGCGCTAAATTAGTTGAGTTTGGTGGATGGGATATGCCTGTTTATTATTCCAGTGTTATTTCTGAACATTTGAATGTTAGAGAAAAAGCGGGCATTTTTGATATATGCCATATGGGTGAGTTTTTTATTGAAGGAAAAGATGCGTTTAAACTTATTCAGAAGATTATTACAAATGATTTGAATAAATTAGAAGATGGAAAGGCATTTTATTCTTCTATATGTTTAGAGAATGGAGGAGTAATTGATGATTTGTTTGTTTATAGGTTTAATGAGAATAAGTTTATGATTGTGGTGAATGCTTCTAATATTGAAAAAGATTTTAAACAGTTTTTAGATCATAAAGATGGAATGGATGTGGATATTTTAGATAAAACCAATGAAATGGCTAAGATAGATTTACAAGGACCTAAGTCAGAAGAGATATTGCAGAAATTAACTGATTTTGATTTAAAGAATCTAAAGAGGTTTTGTTTTGTTGAATATGATGTTAATGGTGTTTCTGCTATTATTTCCAGAACAGGTTATACTGGTGAAGATGGTTTTGAGCTTTATTTTGATTCTGGTAAGGCAGTTGATATGTGGAGGAAGTTGCTTTCGGTTGGAGATGAGTTTGGATTGAAGCCTATTGGTTTAGGAGCGAGAGATACATTAAGAATAGAATCATGTTATAGCTTATATGGTCATGAGTTAAGTGAAGAGATAAATCCTCTTGAAGCAGGCATTGGTTTTGTTGTGAAGCTTGATAAAGAGAAGTTTATCGGAAAAGAAGCTTTGTTGAAGATAAAAAATGAAGGAGTTAAGAGAAAAATTGTTGCATTTGAGATGCTGGAAAGAGGAATACCTAGAGAAGGTTATGAAGTGTTTAAGGATGGTGTGAAGATTGGTTATGTAACTTCAGGAACAATGTCACCTACTTTTAAGAAAGGATTAGGGATGGCTTTTGTTAAGATAGGAGATGCTATTCTGGAAAACGAAATACATATAAACATTAGAGAAAAACTATATACGGCGAAGATTGTTAAAAAACCAATTTATGATTTTAATGGAGGACAAAAATGACAAATCCAACTGAGTTAAAATATAGTAAAGACCATGAGTGGGTTAAATTAGAAGGAGATATTGCAATAGTTGGAGTAACAGATTTTGCGCAGAAACAACTTACTGATATTGTTTTTGTTGAATTGCCTGAAAATGGAAAGAAGGTTGAAAAGAATAAGCCTATGGCTGTTATTGAGAGCGTCAAATCAGTATCTGATGTGTTTTCTCCTGTAACTGGAGAGGTTGTAGCGATTAATGAAAGTTTAAAAGATAATCCAGATACTATTAACAAAAATCCTTATGATGAAGGGTGGGTAGCTAAGATAAAGATTGTAGATAATAGTGAACTAGATGGTCTGATGTCAGCAGAAGATTATGAAAAGTTTACAGCAGAGAATCATTAGTTCTGTTTTAAAAAAAGGGTGAGAGTTTATTAATCAATAGGTGAAAGAATGGATTTTATCCCAAATACAAAACAAGATCAGGAAGATATGCTTAAAGAGATTAATATAGGTAATGTTTCTGAGCTGTTTAAGGATATACCTGATAAGGTGTTGTTAAAGGATAAGTTAAAAATACCTTCAGGGCTTTCTGAGATTGAAATTAAAGATTTACTAAAGAAAATAAGTGAAATGAGCAATATTAGTTTTTCTTATTTTTTAGGTGCAGGAGCTTATAAACATTTTATTCCTTCTGTTGTTAATCATATTGTTTCAAGAAGTGAATTTTATACTGCTTATACACCTTATCAGCCTGAGATTTCTCAGGGAATGTTGCAGGCTATTTATGAATATCAGACAATGGTGTGCAGTTTAACAGGAATGGAAGTTGCAAATGCTTCTATGTATGATGGCGCATCTGCACTTGCTGAAAGTTGCATAATGGCTGTTAATATTACAAAAAGAAATGAAATTTTAATGTCTAAAGCAGTACATCCTGATTATAGGCAGGTTGTTGAAACTTATTGTAAAGCACATAGCTTTTCTCTAGTTGAAGTTGATTTTGAAGGAGGTGTTACAGCTGTTGATGTGTTGAAAGAGAAGATATCTGATAAAACAGCTGCTTTTTTAGTACAAAGTCCTAATTTTTTTGGTTGTATTGAAGATTTAAATGAAATTGAAAAGATTGTTCATGATAATGGGGCTTTGTTTAATGTTTGTGTTGTTGAAGCAACTTCATTAGGTATTTTGAAAAGTCCTGGAAGTTTTAATGCTGATATTTTTGTTGGGGAAGGGCAAAGTTTTGGCAATCCTATCAATTTTGGTGGGCCTCATCTTGGAATTATGGCTACAAAGCAGATGTATGTTAGACATTTGCCTGGAAGGATAGTTGGAGGAACAGTTGATTCTGAGGGCGAGAGAGGTTATATCTTGAATTTACAGGCTCGTGAACAGCATATAAGGAGAGAAAAGGCTTCTTCTAATATTTGTTCAAATGAAGCATTATGTGCATTGACTGCTACTGTTTACTTAAGTTCTTTGGGAAAGAATGGTTTAAGGAAGGTTTCGGAGTTGTGTTTACAGAAAGCATATTATTTGGCTGAGGGGTTAAGTAAAATAGGTGTTGAGATTAAGTTTAAGGCTGATTTTTATAATGAGTTTGTGGTTAAGGTTGATGATGCTTCAAGAGTTAATTCAGAATTGTTGAAGAAGGGCATAGTTGGAGGGTTAGAGCTTTCTAAGTATTATCCTGAGCTTTCAAATTGTTTGTTGTTTTGCGTTACTGAATTGAATACTAGGGAAGAGATTGATAAGTTGGTTGGAGTTGTTAAAGGATGAAATTAATATTTGAAACAAAAAAAATCATAGATTTTTTAGCCTCAAAAATCAAGGTGAATAGAAAATGAAGTTAATCTTTGAGAAGAGTGTTAAAGGAAGAACTGGAGCTTCATTGCCTGAATTAGATGTTTCTATGAAACAGGTTTTGAGTAATGAATTGATTAGGGAAGATCTTTTGCTTCCTGAGGTTTCTGAGGTTGATGTTGTTAGGCATTATACTGCTTTATCAAGGCGTAATTTTGGGGTTGATAACGGTTTTTATCCTTTAGGGAGTTGCACTATGAAATATAACCCTAAGGTTAATGAGGATGTTGCTGGGCTTTCTGGTTTTACTGATTGTCATCCTTTGCAGCCATATAATCAGGGTTGTTTAAAGTTGATGTATCATCTGGAAAAGATGCTTTGTGAAATTTGTGGGATGGATGCTTTTACACTACAGCCTGCTGCAGGTGCTCATGGAGAATTAACTGGATTGATGATGGTAAAGGCTTATTTTGAGGGTGAGAATAGAAATAAGATAATAACTCCAGACAGTTCTCATGGTACTAATCCTGCTTCTGGTTCTATGTGTGGTTTTGAAACTATTACAATAAAGAGCAATAGTAAAGGGCAGGTTGATATTGATGAATTGAAGAATGTTTTGGATGGCGATGTTGCTGCTGTTATGCTGACTATTCCAAATACATTAGGTATATTTGAAGCAGAGATTTTAGAGATTACTAAGTTAGTTCATGAAAATGGGAGTTTAGTATATATGGATGGAGCAAATATGAATGCTTTGATGGGTATTGTAAAACCAGGGGATATGGGCATTGATATTTTACATTTAAATTTACATAAGACTTTTGGTACTCCTCATGGTGGTGGCGGGCCTGGTTCTGGTCCTGTTGGTGTTAAAAAAGAACTTGCTAAGTTTTTACCTAATCCATCTATTGTTTTGAATGATGATATTTATGAATTTACTAATAATTCTAATTCTATTGGTAAGGTAAAGGCTTTTTATGGAAACTTTAATGTTATGGTCAAGGCTTTTACATATATTAGAGCATTAGGTTGTAGTGGTTTAAAGGGAGTAAGTGAGAATGCTGTTTTGAATGCTAACTATATGAAAGAAAAATTGAAGAAACATTATAAGCTTTCTTATGATTTAGTATGCAAGCATGAGTTTGTTCTTTCTGATGAAGATATGCCTAATGATGTTACTACTGCAGATATTGCAAAAAGATTGCTTGATTATGGATATCATCCTCCGACTGTTTATTTTCCTTTAATAGTTCATGGAGCAATAATGATTGAGCCGAATGAAACCGAAAGCAAAGAAATGCTTGATAAGTTTATTGATGTTATGATTAAAATAAAAGATGAGGCTGGAACTGACCCTGATATTGTAAAAACAGCACCACATACTACTGTTGTTAAAAGGTTAGATGCTGTAAAGGCTGCAAGAGAGTTAGATTTACGGTTTAAGTTCTGATATTTTTATCTAATAAAAGCAAATAATATATTTATAAGAACTAATGCCAGGAAAAAGAAACCTATATTTTTCCAGTATTTTACTGCTTTTTCTTTACTTAGGAATTGTTGTAAGCCCACTAAGAGCATTCTTCCTCCATCTAATGGACCCATTGGGGCAAGGTTGAATAGGCCAATTCCTAAGTTAAGGATGTATAACCAATAAAGAAGGCCCATAAACCAGATTATTATCATTGGTGTGTATTTGCCATATTTTTCTATGAAGCTAGGTTTTATTTTTGTGTTTTGTTGAACATATACTCCAAGATAGGCTTTGCTTTTGTTTTGGGGATTTTCAGCTAGGGTTATGCTATATGTTGAGTTGTCTGTTTCTAAACTTATAATATCTCCTGGCTTTTTATGTTTTAGTATATTTGAAAAATTTATTAAGTAATCTGATTTTATATTATCTATGCTTTTTATTACTTCATTTTCTGCAATTCCTGCTTTTTGTGCAGGATAGTCTCCTTCAATGAAATCAGTTATTAAAACCCCATCTGCTTCAATAATGCTGTTTGAGACTGGTGCTGCTATTAAAGCTGTGATTCCAACAACAACAAATGCCAATAATATGTTTGCAAAAGGGCCTGCTGCAAATACGCTTAATTGCTCTTTAGCTGGTCTTTTTACGATTTCTTTTTCATCTGGCTCTACAAATGCTGCAGGAATTATTGGTACTAAAATCCCTAAGAATGCAAATCCACTTGATTTTATCTTCATATTGTATTTTTTTGCAATTATTCCATGTGCGAATTCATGGACAAGAGCTATTATGAATATTGAAGCTATCCAGTAAAAGAAGGGGACATAAAAAGCGCCTTTTACCTCAAATGGCAATACAAGGGCTGCTCCTGATACTGCATCTGGCTTTGTAAATAGGTCGAATGCATTTTTGACTAAAGCATAAGTTATTAGGAGCATTCCTGCGAATCCTATGAATACAGCAAAATAACCTACATGTTTTAGTATTTTTGAGAATCTTTTTGCAAATCTTTCCATAAATTTGATACCTAATTTTGTTCGGTACATTGCAAAATAGAGTAAGGGAAAGAAAAGAATTTTTTGTATATCTATCTTTTTTCTTTTTATAATTAGAAATAAGAGCATAAACAGAATGAATATTATAGCAGATATAGATTGGATGTTCATTTTTAAGAAATAAAGACCTAGGTTTTTAAATGTTGTTATTTCTTCCTTACAGTTCTAAATGCATGACTTCCACATTTTTTACATGTTACTTTTTCTGCAATTACTTTTAGATTAGATGTTCTTAGTTTTTGCTTACATTTCTTACAAACAAAAACATTACGGAATTTTCTTGCTTCTGCTTCTTTGAATTTTACCATTAACCCTGCACCTGTTTCATTATTTTATCGTTTAATATTATCCAGTACATAATGGTTGCGCCTTCTACAACCTGGTCTTTAAGTTTTTCTGTTATTTTTAGGTCAAATGTTTCATATGTTTCGTTGTCCATGACATTTGCCATATCTCCTGTGATGGATAATACCTGAGCCAGTTTTTTCTCTACTATTGGCGCATCAATAGTATCATGACCTGGTAGAACTATTACTCTTTTTTTGTCATCTATCATTCCAACTGCTGTTAATCTTACTTTAGCATGGCCGTGTTTGCCTGGTCTAGAAGTTTGTGTATCTGAGACTATGCAGGCTGCGCCATCTATAACAATATAATTTCCTTTTTTCAATGATCCAACACTTACTGGTTTCGTAGACATTTTAATATCCTCTTATTGTTTTACTGCTAATTTGATATCTCCTTCTTTGACTGTTTTTCTTCCTGCATGAGTTGCTAAACGCCATGCTCTTTCTGCTATTTCTTCTGCTTTATCTTCTATTACTGCTTTTAAAGCGGATTTTGCTTTTTCAGAAACCCTTATACCGGATCCCCCGACCTTCTTTATGATTTTTTCCATAGCAGCTAAGGGTAATAGCTTATCAGACATAAATACCACCTATTTTTGCTTATTTTCTTATTTAACGACTATATTTTCTATATTTTCGGAATTAAGAGGTATATATAAAGTTTGTGATTTGGGTTATCTTAATCTTTTATATTTTTCTTTTATGTTTATTTTTTCTTTTATTTCTTTCTTTTCGGTTTTATGATTAACTGTAATAAAGATAGTTATGATTATTATTAATGCAAGCATGGTAGAAATAAATTTTATGATATTCCCTGTTTTTTTAGGAGTAAGTATGTCTTTTCTTATTTCTTTTTTGGTATCTTTCTTAACTTTAGGTGTAAATTCACAATTTCTTGATTCTTCTGGCTCACCCATAAAACATGTTCCTATTCTTGTGCATGTTCTTGTTTGTATGCCTCCCTTTGTACATTTACTCCATTCAGAACATTCCCATTTAGGTGTGCATAAACCTCTTGCATTTGATGAAGTTGATGTAGTTGTAGTTATATCTGCAGTAGCAGTACTAACTGCTGTACCAAATATACCAAATGAACTAAAGCTGCTTACATTACCCCATACATAGTTTAATGTAGTTTCTACGCCACCTAGACTTATAAGATTCCAGATAGAAGAACTAGGATCAAATTTATACAGCCTTAATGTTGATTCTATTAAGTTAGCAGTAACTACTTCCTCATCTGTATAATAAACCCTGATTTCAGCAGAAGAAATATTATTATTTGTATCATCATCAACTATTATATCAACATATTTACTTAGTTCTGTAATTGAAGTTGGATCTACTAATTTTACGTTATCGGAATATCCTGCTATTGTGATGGAACTAGTTGTATTTACACTTGTAGTTATGTTTAGCCAGGTATTTGCTTCTTCTGTAGCATTAATTATAACATAACTATCAGAGGTTATATTAACAGAAGAATTCACAGAGATGTTTATAGAGTAAGGAGCTAAGGCGATTGCAGCCCAATTTTCTCTTTCTTTTCTATTACTATATTCATCGTCAGCTACTATATCAATAACATATGTGCCATCTGACCTATCAGAAGAATTCCAACTGCCATTATAAAGGCCATTATTTAAACTTAAATTTATGGTTGCTATATTATTTTCATCAGGCTTTTGTATATAGGCAATTACATTGTTTATTTGAACATCATCTGTTACATTGGTTGTGATGTTAAATGTGGTTCCTGCAGTACTTTTAGTAGGGGTTACTGTTACACTGTTTATTGTAAGATTAGTTATATCTAAAGTAAAGAATATGCTGTTGCTGCCATTATTTACACCATCAGATACAATTACTGTTAAATTATAATGGCCCTCAGCAGCATTCAATGTACTATTAGTATTAGCAGTTGTTGTATTTGTAGTTCCATTAATGACCCAGTAATAGGTTAAAGTGGATGATATTTCATCAATGGCGGAAGCATTTAAATCAATTGAATTCCAAGATATGTTTGATCTATTTATTGGATAGCTAATGTTTACTATTGGAGCAACTGTATCTACAGTAATTGTTCTTTCTTCAGTTGTATTAATATTACCAGCAATATCTTGGGTGTAGGCTTTGAAAGTATGTGTGCCATCTGAAAGAGAAGTGAAATTAATATCTAAATATTTTGAAGTTTGGTTTACATATAATCCTTTAATTTCAGATATATTTAGTGTTCTGTTGAATATTATTATATCGTCGATTGAGCCGTTGAAATAAGAGGAACTATCTATTTTTCCAATTTGAATAGTATTTCCGTTGGTGTAAATTGGATATTGAACTGGGGTTGCAATTATACCATTGATATATAAGGTACCTGAAGTATTAACTACATGAGTCCAAGATGAAGAAGTTGAGTTTTTATACCAGAAAGAAGTTGAATTTTTGTTTTGTGTTATTGTAACTTCAATATAATCTCCATCACCATCAAACTCAAACCCTTTCCCTAATTTACCGTTTTCTATCTGAACAGCATCCCCTTGCTTGGTTCCATCATTTCTACCCATATAATCAATGACTGTTGTTCCACTCAAATCATCCATCCTCCACCATGAAACTAAACTATCATCCAAGTCAATAAAAGTAGAGATATTATTGTTATCTATTGCTGAGGCATTAATTAACGACCAATTATTACCAGTAGTACTACTATCTGCTAATGTTGGACTAACAAAAGTTGTATTTGGTTTAATAGTGTCTATTAAGAAATTATAAGTGTTAGAGTTTCCATAATTATTGAATGTATCATTGCAGCTTACAATAAAGGTATATTTATTATTGGCTATAGAATTATCAGTATAACTTGCTCCTGTTGAACTGGAATTTAAAGTCATTGTTTGGTTTGTATTGCCGTTAATAGAAATTCCACACCAGGTTGCTATTTCGTTTGTAGAAATATCAAATTCCAAACTAGATACATTCCAATTAGAGTTGTTTGCAGGAGTTAATATTGTTATTGATGGGCCTGTAGTATCTAAAGTAATGCTTTTTGTTTCGGTTGAATTACATCTTGTTTCATCGCATGCAGTTGCATTGTAATAATATAATCCATCTGGAAGTAGGGTAAAGTTAACTGAATATGGGCTGCTTGCACCTATACTTTGGTTAACTAAGTTAGTTTGATTGTAAAGATAGATTGTTAATGTACTTAGACCAGTATCAGGCGAAGTTGCATTTACAAATATCCATGTACGTGGATAATTTCCTGAATCTGGATTGACAAGATAGACAGCGGGAGCACCAGTATCATCAACACTAAATGTTGTGCTTGTTAAATTTATATTTCCTGCATTATCTTCTGCGCGTAATAATACTACATAAGTTCCAATGCCTATAAGGCTGCTTTCAGTCAGATTGACATTTCCTGATGAATCGGTTGAATTATAGAGTAGATATCCTCCTGGAAGAGTTATATTAAATAGGGTGGTTTTCAGATTATTATCGCTAGTAGACCAGTTGAGTGAGATTGAATTAAAACCAAATTCCAGAACAGAATCATTCTTTGAAATTGAAGCAATAGGATATACATCATCAAGGGAAACTGTTCTTGTTTCAGTATAATTACTATAGCCTACCGAATCATTAACTGTTGCATTGAAGTAATATGTTCCTTCTTCAAGATTAGTTAGATTCAAGAACAATGAAGAATTTGAATTTGAGGAAGTATTGATTAAACTCCTGCTTGAATCATAGAACCTTACAGTTAAGTTATCTATATTCTCATCTGTAACACTTACATTAATGGAAATATAGTTCTGAGATTTGTTTCCAGTTGAGGTTGTTATATCTGTAAATGAAATTAAAGGAATAGTTGTATCAACAGTGAAGTTGCTTGTAGTGGTTGCAACATTTGAAGCATTATCTTTACAATTGATACTAAAGTTATATGATATTTCACTAAATCCAGTAAAGGTATAGTTACAGCCTGTAGCATTTACACAATACAGTTGTTTTGCTGTGTCTCCAATAGTAATATTACAATCAAGTGTTGTAGAGATGTTATCAATAATAGTCCAGTTGAAGTTTATAGAGGTAATGTTAAGATACTCATTTTCTGCAGGATAATTAAGCGTTAATGAAGGATTAGTCTTATCCATAATAAAATAAGTTGAAACATTAATAGAATTTCCTGTAGAATCCTGACCAAAAACAGTTAGGTTGTATATGCCATCTGCATTGTCTGTTACATTGACAATATCTTGCCATATGTGCTCTTTTATAGGGGTATCGTAAGTGCTGGAATTGGATTGAATAATTATTCCTTGACTGCTAAGATTATAGTAAGTGTAATTCAATAAACTGTCTTGGACAACAATGTTAAGACTGAAGTTAGAATTGTAATATTCCAGATTTGCTGGTGGTGTGATTAATTGAATTACAGGATTTGAATTATCTAGGTAAAAGGAGGTGTTTTTATTTATTATATTACCTACAGTATCATTGGCAAACACACTAAATGTAACATTCCATTCTATCTCTCCATATGAAGAAGCATTCCATGTAGCATCCCAATTATCAGTACTATTCAAACTTCCATTGACTAATTTTTGACTTGCATTTGAATTGTTGTACATAAAATACCAGGCAGAATCTATATCATGTAAGGCATCAGTTATTTCTGTTTTAAGATAAATAAAATAACCAAAACTGCCATTTGCTGTTGGAGATGTCACTACTATAGTTGGTGCTATGCTGTCAACTGAAAATGTTCTTGTATTGGTTGTGTTGGTATTTCCTGCTGGGTCTGTACAAGTAATATACCATGAATTTACTCTGTCTTCAAAACCAGAAGCGTTAAGAGTTGTATTTATATCTGGTAATACTGAGGAATTATATGTGGCTATAACATAGCTAAGGGATCCTTCAATATCCTTATACAATGTACAGTTACTTGTTGAGTTATCCTCAACAGAGAAGGTGAAATTAATGGTTGTAGAAGTAGTATTCAATCCATCAATAGGGGCAGATATGTTAATTATTGGCTTAATAGTGTCAAGTTTAATAGTTCTTGTTCCAGTTGAACCAGAGTTTCCACTTGTATCAGTGCCTGTCCCATTTAGGTAATATGTTTCATCATTTAAATTTGAGAAGTTAACAGAATATGTTGACAGTGTATCTGATGTTGTTGAGTTTACTAATCCACTTGAATTGTAAAGGTATATTGTGATATTAGCAAGATTATCATCGCTTGCTGTAACAGCAGCATCTATATGATTTTGACTGAAGTTTCCAGCTTGCGTTGTAGGTGAACTAAAGTTTACTATAGGTGCTGTTAAATCCGCAATACTTACATTCCAATGAGATGTATCATTTCTTATTGATGTATCATTGGCTATTGTTGCATAGACAAAGAAATCATAAGTTGTATTTATGGCTCCTGTTGCATTTACATAGAAAGTAATAATTGAAGAGTTGGTTGTGTTTAAATTAATAGCATATGGATTGCTTGATTTGTTTGTCCAGAAGGGTATTGTTCCAGATGTTGTTGATATTATTGCTTTGACTGTACTTATGCAGGTTCCATCAACATAAGATAAACAGATATCATCAAGGTTTGCTTTTCCATGATCACCAGACCATCCGTCTCCTGTCCATGCTTTTATTCTGATGTTTTTATTTTTTAGGCTGGCATCTATAGCAACTGTTTCATCAATTTGCGCGGCAGGATTACTATTACTATTGTCATTGCATCCTCCCCAAACATTATCTTCTGCAGACCAGCTTCCAGTATATGGACATCTGGATTCTAAAACTTGGTAGTTTCCTGTTTCATTACCATCTTCATAAATCATCAGGCCAAAACCCCACTCATCAAAGTCTTCTCCATCAAAATTATAAGTTAAGTAATCTGCATTTGCAGTAAAAGTATCTGAAAAAATGTAGGCTCTCCAGCTTGTGACTCTAGAGCCCGTGTATGTAGATTGGAATTGCAGCCAATTACCTTTATCTCCAAATGGATTTGCGCTTGTTGAAACTTCAGCCTGTTCATAAGTTCCATCAGTCACCTCGTAATATGTCCAACCAGGTATGTTTGTACAAGTTCCATCTGCACCGCTGCAGTCTCCTGTTTGAGAGAAATCACAGTTTGTAATGTCTCCACATTCTATATTTGTTATTGGGTCTAGAGTTACATTTATATCTCCACAAGTTTGTTCAAGACAAGTTACATTGATAGTTACATTAAACCATTTTCCCTGAGAAACATTTACATTTGTTGTTGGCCAAATTCTGGAGATGGAGATAGTTGGTTTATTTAGAGTAATTGTTCTTGTAGCTGTGTTGTTTATATTACCTGATGTGTCATTTGCAGTAGCATTGATGTAATATGTTCCATATGTAACATTAGTGAGTTGAATATATGTTGATGTTGTTGAATTTATTAATGCAGTTGAATTGTAGATATAAATGGTAGTCGTGTTTAAATATAAATCAGAAGCGGTTACATTTACAGTTATTGTTCTTTTGAGATTATAAGAACCATCTGCTGTTGTATCTGAATTAAAGCTTAATTGTGGGGAGGTTAGATCTTTTATTGTAGCATCCCATCTAGTTGTTTCATTAGATATTGAGATTCCAATATTGGTTTTATTGGCATAAACATAAAATTCTTGAATAGTATCCAAACTTCCAGTTGAATTAACCCACCAGGTTATTATGCTGCTTTCATTTTCATTTAAAGTTATATTATATGGGTTAGTTATGTTTGTGTAGAATGGAGTTGCAGATGAATCTGTTGTTATATTTGAACTTAAGCTAACATTTATCTCACCACAATCTCTTTTTAAGCAGCTTACATTTACAGTAACATTAAAGAATTTTTTATGGGGTACATTGAGGGCTGAAGTTGGATATATTGCGATTAGTCCAATTGATGGAGATACATTTATTGAAAAGCTAACAGATTCTGTTTTGTTAAGATTTCCAGATGAATCATTACAGTATACCTTTACAGTGTATGAATTTCCTGATGATACATTTATTGTTGCATTGAAATTAAATCCTGAATCATTTGTCGCCATGGAATAATTATTTTGTCCTGAATTGGTGCTATAAGCACAGCTTGTATCTTCATTTGTTGTAACATTTAAAGGAACAATTGTTGTAGTGTAATTAAATATTGAGCTGTCTGTAGGATAAGTTATACTTACTCCAGGGGTAGTTAAATCTGCATCAGTAACATTTATTCGTATTAAATTGGAATTATTATTCCCTACATTATCACCAACAGAAATATTAAGCCAATATACATTAATACTTAGGTTAGTGTTATTCTCCAGATAGCCGGAACAGTTAATCTTGAAGTTTTCAGTGTTATTTACTGTAAAGCAATTAATACCATCTGGATCAGTTGCATCTATATCATATGCTAAAGCACGTCCCACTTCTATTGTTTGGTTTGCTAGATTTGTAAATACTGGGATATTGCTTGGAGGTCGTATAGTGACGTTCCATGTTCCGGTAGAATTACCTATAGGCATATCGGCAGTTTTGTTTGCATATACAAAGAACACATAAGATTGATTAATAGTTCCGGTTGCATTTACAGTCCATGTTATCAATGATGCTTGATCTTGATTTAATGTAATGTTGTAAGGGTTTGTTACGCTTGTCCAGAATGGTGTTGCGTTGGTAAGTGTTGAGACTGTTCCCCCTTTACCAGCAGTTCTCCAAACACAGATATATCCCCCACTTGATCCAGTACTATATGTACTGCCTCCGTTATAACAGTTATGACAACCACAACCATAGTAATCGTGCCAACCATAACCTTCACCTACTTCTGCGCAACAAGAATCTCCATTAGCTGCCGAGGTAGTATCACAAAAATCTATGTTTCCAGCTGAATAGTAAGCAATGTCAAGACTATTAATTCCTTTATTTATTGCCCAATAATATGATTCTTCAAAATTAGCCATATCTGCACCAATTGCAAGACAATTAGCCCTTGCTCCATCAAAGGTGGTAGGGCTGGTTCTTGTATTGGTATCCATTGTTACAGTTTCCCCTAAAACATCTAGTTCTATACACCCACCATTACAATCTTCTGGATCCAAGGTAACATTAATCTCTCCACAATCATTATCTCTACAGCTTATATTTACAGTAACTAAGAAAGTCTTATTTATAGATACATTTAGATCAGTTGTTGGAGTAATTACAGTTAAGTCTAGTCTTCCTTTATCTGTGACGTTCACCCACATTAAATTAGAATTTTCATTTCCAGCAGAGTCATTAACAGTTATATTAAGCCAGTATAATTTTACAGCACTCTGATTCAATTCAGTATTGTTTTCCAGATAACCAGAACAGTTAATCTTGAAGTTTGTTGTATCATTTACAGTAAAGCAGCTTATTGGGCTTGTGTCCGATACATTTATGTCATAACCAAATTCATCCTCTTCATATATTGTTTGGTTGGTGATGTTTGTGAATATAGGTGTAGTTAAATCAATAGTAAACATAATATTTGAGGTGTTTACATTTTTATAGGTATCATTAACCCAAACAGTAACATTATGCTGGCTTTCTACCCATGTTACATCAGTAATATTTATGCAATTTGCAAGAGTTGTATTAGTGCTCATTGTATCATTGCTATACCAACAGGAAACCGAATTTAGATCAGAAACAGTATAATTAACATGTAATCCAGTATTAGTTGTGTAAGTATTATTAGCAGGATAGGTTATATTTATTGTAGGTGGCGTTGTATCGCTAACATTAACTACCATCAAAGAATTGTTTTCATTTCCTGAAGTGTCATTGATAGTTATATTCAGCCAATGCAAGTTAATACTCAATAATGTATTATTCTCCATGTAACCAGAACAATTTACTTGGAAGTTTGTTGTGTCATTGACTGTAAAGCAGCTAATATTATTTGAATCAGTTGCGTTTATATCATAGGTAAATGTAGTTCCGTACTCTGATGTTTGGTTTGCGATGTCAGTGAATATAGGGGGAGTTGTATCTGTGATGTTTACCCACATCAAGTTAGAATTATTATTCCCTGCAGTGTCATTTATGGTAATATTCAGCCAATATAATCCATTGCTTAATAAAGTGTTATTTTCTAAGTAACCTGTGCAGTTTATCTTGAAGTTTGTTGTATCATTTACTGCAAAACAGCTTATTTCATTTTCATCTGTCGCATTTATATCATACATTACTCCAGCATAATGTTCTACGGTTTGATTTGAAATATTAGTAAATGTAGGTATTGTCCAATCAATGATAATCAATCTTGTTTCTGAAGTATTCTGATAAGATAAGGTATCAGAAGCAAAGACATTATAAGTATAATTTCCTTCTAGTAAGTCATCTGTTGCATTTTTGCTTTGATTGACATAAAGTTCCCAACTATTTGTGTCTAGTTTCTTTAAATTTGAGGCATATTGTTGGTAAACTTCAGTTTTTGAAAGGCCAATATTCCATATTTTTACTTCATCAATTGAACCAGTAAAATATTCAGTTCCAGCAGGATCTTTTCCAATTTCTAAATTAGCTGTCGTATCAACATTACCGCCTGCTGAATTACTATTTTCTTCTACACCATTAAAATAAAGATACATATTTCCACTTCTTCTGGTAAGGGTAACATGCACCCATTGATTTAAATAATTTGATACATCTGAAATACTTTTAACTTGTACTGGTGCGTCTGCGCCAATATATCCACTTATTGCTCCATCAACATCTATTTGCAATTCATAATCTCCTATACCATCTGCTCTCTTTCCAATTAATTCATGACTTCCCCCTTCTGGAATTTCTGTTGCATTAAACCATAATGATATAGTAAAGTCCGCAATACCAAAATTAAAATCTGTATGGTGGGGGATAGAAATATAATCATTAGGAACAAATTTAATTGCTTTACCATATTTTCCAGGGACAAATTCATCATTATCAAAAGATACTCCTGTTCCATTATGCCCCTTCCTACTCATATCAACAAAATAAGTATTATTTTCATCCAAACTAGAAACATTATCAAAATTAAGCATTAACACTAAACTATCATTATACATAGTATAATTAGTTTCATTCCAATTATATTTCAGTACATCTAGATGCGCTTCTGTTATTGAAATATTTATTTCAGTGTAATTTTCTGGTTGTCTTGTGTCATTTGTTGGTGTTGGAGATGTAAAATTAAATTGAGGTGATGTGATGTCTAAGTCTATTGTTCTTGTCTCTGTTGAATTTGCATTACTGGCAGTATCTGTTGCAGTTGCATTTAGATAGTATATGCCATCGCTAAGGCTTGTGAAATTATTGAATGTTGGAGATGAAGTTCCACTTGAAGAACTAACTGAACTTCCAGAAGAATTGTATAAGTTAATAACTATGGTAGATAAATGAGTATCATTAGTAGTTACATTGGCGCTAATCCAATTTTGGGCATATAGTCCATTTGAGGTAGTTGGTGTATTAAAGCTAATTGTTGGAATAGTTGAATCATTGATTGTAACATTCCATTTTATTGTAGTATTGCTTACAGACAGGCGTGAAGTCTTATTTGCATACACAAAGAATTCAAACGTATCATTCCCATCTCCAGTTGCATTTACCCAGAATGTAACAAGCTGGCTTTCCCCAGCGCTTAATGAGATATTATAAGGATTACTTGACATATTTGTGTAAAATGGGGTTGCATTGGTAAGTGTTGAGACTGTTCCAGGTTTGTCAGCACCTGTTAAATATGTTATACTAACATACCCATCTCCAGTATTTACTCCAGCAGTATTATTCTGATTTGTTCCATTGTTCAAAGAGCCACCACCACCACCACCATAACAATCAGTAGCTCCTCCGCCTCCTCCTGAATAGCCTCCGCCTGCTCCACCGCCCCACCATCCATTTGCACCACCACCACCAAATCCTCCTGGGCTCCCGCTACTGCCTTGCAAGCCGCCAGTTCCTCCGCTTATAAAGGCCATTCCTCCGCCATTGGCATAATATCCCCTTGTTCCATTCCCATAAAATCCCCCACCACCTGATCCTTTGTAACTGCTTGTGCCTGCACCCCCTCCATAACCATTAGTCCCCTTATTTCCTGTTGAGCCCTGTCCATCAGTTCCATTTATTATAGTAACCGCTGCAATTCCGTCAGCTGTACCGCTACAACTACCTCCTCCTCCGCCACCTGCAACAATCATCGGAGTTGCAACAGAGTAACTAGAGCCACTAGCGACAAATGTTCCTCCTCCGCCAGCTCCACCATAGGTATGTGTAGGTCCTATCTGTCCAACTAAAATTTGTAAAACAGTGCCTGCAGTTAAAGAAAATGTTCCTATCATTCTAGAACCACTTCCTCCAGAAGCACCAGAAGTAGAGGTAATACTTCCTCTAGCACCAGCTACTTCAATTGTGTAAGTCCCGGTTGTTGGAACAGTCCAATTTTGAATACCCCCGCCCACACCAACTAACCCTTCCAATGTTGTTTCAGAATAAGCAGAATCGCAATTAGCTTGTGAAGGCCCTAATCTTCCAGTAGCACTACAGGTTGTAAAATTATAAACAGTTTCACTAGCAGGATCCAAAGTAACATTAACTTCTCCGCAATCTATGACACCTACACAACTAACATTAACAGTAACATTGAAGAATTCATATTGTGTAGCATTAATATCTATAGTGGGATAAACAATTGAAATTCCTATAGTTGGATCAATATCTACACCCCATATATCTGTTTGGTTATTATTTCCATAAGAATCATTCAAGTACCATGTCCAGTTAATTGGAGTTGAATTGATTGTTTTATTAATTTGTATCTCTTGTCCATCAGTATACGAAGCAGAACTATCATTTAACCATGAAGAACCATTATACCAACTAAATATATAATTACCTGGATTAGAGTCATTTATTGTTATATTGAAATAAACGCTTTCTCCAACAGAGGTGCTTGTTGTGATATTTGTTTTATTGTTTTCCCAAGTTGGAGGTAATGTATCTATGGTCTTACCCCAGATATTAGTTTGATTACTATTACCTGCAGTATCATTAAAGTACCAAGTCCAGTTGATACTACCTGAATTTATATTGATTGTTTTATCAACTTCTATTTTTTGTCCATTAGTGTAGCTTGCAGCAGAATTGTTTGTCCAAGTAGTTCCATTATACCAGCTGAATATATATTTGTTAGAGTATGTATCGTTTAAGGTTATGTTGAATTGAACAACGCTTCCTAAAGTGGTTGATGAGGTTAGGTTAGTTTTGTTATTTTCCCAAGTTGGAGGTATTATGTCTATTATTTTACTCCATATATCGGTTTGGTTACTATTTCCTACAGTATCATTAAAATACCAAGTCCAATTTATTGTTCCTGAATTAGTATTAATCTGTTTTATTATAGATATTTCTTGTTTATTAGTATAGGATGTTGCTGTGTTATTTGTCCATGCTGTGCTATTATACCAACTGAATATGTAAGTGCTAGGGTTTGTTTCATTTAAAGTTATGTTGAAATAGGCTTTTTTCCCAATAGATGTATTTGTTGTAAGATTTGTTTTGTTATTTGACCAAATTGGGAATGTAGTGTCTGGGGGAACAATTGTAATATTAAATTGATTTGTAATATTGCTTATTGATACATTGCTGGTCATATTTGCATAAACGAAGAAATCAAAGCTTTCATTAATAACTCCAGTTGCATTTACCCAGAATGTAACAATTTGGCTTTCCCCTACATCTAATGATATATTATAGGGGTTAGTTGTCATGTTTGTCCAGAATGGGAGTTTAGATGAATTTGTTGAAATAATTCCTCCACCGCCCTGGCGATAAGCTATAGTTATTTCATCCCATGCAATACCATCAACAGGCCATTTAGCATTATCATATTGTGTGAATTTTATCTTGAAGTTTTCAGTAATATTTGTACAGAAATCAGGGTCTGCAGTTATGTTAATTTCTTTCTTTTCCCATGCAACAAAACTAGCTGGAGCATCTGCTAAGTGATACCAGTAAGTTCCATTGCAGCTAAAGTAGACAGCATCTGCATTTTGATGTACAGAATGATCACTTCCTGCATCACCATCTTCTCCTTCATCTGCTTCTCTCCAATAGAAAGTTAAATAGATGTAACTATTTCCTGAAAAGTCATAATTTGTTATTAACTCATTTAAGTTATATCCTCCTCCAGCTTCAACATCACCTATGATTGAATAACTTCCAGAATATGCATCAGTATCCCTTACACTTAGATTACCATTTGTTTCATCACTTTTATAGGTAGTCCAATCATCTCCACCTAATTCTCCAGTATCAAAATCATTAGATAGGGCTGCATCTTCGCTGTCAAGTGTGATATTTATCTCTTCGCAATTAGATACTGAGCAACTAACATTTACTGTTACGTTAAATAATTTGTTGTAAGTTGCATTAATAGATGTAGTTGGATAAATTAGGCTTAATCCAATTCTAGAGCTAGGATCAACAATATAATCAAATTCAACTGAACCATTTATTTTTAAATCAAATGTATTTTGTGTTCCATTTAAATTAGTTAAATAAACTTTATGGAGGCTTTCTTCATGTATAGAGTCAAATACTGCAATAACATCTGAACCATCTTTTTCATATACCTCAATCTTTGAATTTTCATTGCTTCTTGCATAAATTGTAATATCCCTTGTATTATCTAAAGGAACTTCAAATGTAATTCTTACATATTCTTCGTTATTTATAATTTCACTCCAATTATCATCTTGCGCTTTAACATAATCATAAATATTAGCAATAAACTCCCTATCAGAATTTAAATGAACGGCATTTGTGATTATAATAATTTCATAAGTTTGATTAGAAAGATGAGGGACAACCCATTCAATATAATCAATTAGATTATTATTATCTTCATCATAATAACTGATATTATTAACCAAAACTTTGCTTGAATTAACAATATGATAAAGCCTAATCTTGCTTTTTTCAACATTATTTAAGTAAGTATAAGCTAATATATCTTCATAATGTGTATCGGAGCTAACAACGATTCGTTTACCAGAAGAAATAGGTTCTTCTTCTGAAATAGGCGCTTCTGTATAATATTCTATTTCTATTTCTTCTATAATATCTTCAATTATTACAGAAGTTACATCTGAGTCTTCATTTGAAGAGACATCAGCAATAGCATAGCCAGTAATATCTACTTTAAATAACCATTCAAAGAATCTAGTCAATAATCCTTTATCTTTAGAAGCAACAACGTAACCAGTTAATTTATTTCTTTCACTTTGTAAACTAATTAATTCTTTGTTGATAGAAGAAATTTCTTGCATAGCAGTTGGATCTTCTCTAATTATCTTTGCTTTTTCATCTTCAAGCTTGTTTTCAATCTTCTCAATCTTTTCAATTCTTTTTTCAGCACCATAAGCAGTAGCATTTTTGATAACTCCGTTATCATTAACCTTTAGTTTATTTTCACTGATAATTTTATCTTCTTTAATGTTCCTTACACTAACATTCAAAGCATCAGATGAGATGTTAATACTAAGATTGATAACTCCTGCAGAAACATTAACTTTTTTAATCCATCTTACAGGTCGGTTAATAACAATTTGAGGTTTAATTAATTGCTCAGAAATATTAACATCATCAACCAATAATGGCTTTTCAACAACTTTAATTTCAATTAGATTACTATTAGTACCATAATAACCATCAGAAGCTGTAAAGTAAATGTATCTTTTGCCTGTAAAGTTATATGTAGGAATAATCCTGGCAAGGGAATTTTCAATAACAACTCTAATATTATCAATTTCATAAGCTGCATAAGTTAAATTATCGCCATCTTCATCTACAAAATAGCGGTTTAAGTTGATTTTTATATTTTCATTCTTATAGACTGTAACATTCTCAATACTTTTAATCAATAAAGGAGCATTTTCATTCATTATAGTTTCTTTTTCAACACTATATTTGATATTATTAATCTTTAAACTAGCATTTTCTACAACAAATTTTAGATTGTATGAAGTAGCATTTAAAGAGGGCAACAAGCAGGTTTCTACACAAATATCTTTAAACTCTATCAAAGCTTCATAGAATTCTGCAGTTGTTTCTTTAACATCAGAATAGATAATATCTGAATAAGGAGATTCTATATCTAATGAATAATTTGCGTATATGACTTGTGTTTTAATGTTGTTGTTTAGTTTAGAATTATATCTCCCATAACTTAGATATAAGCTATCATTCCAATTACCTGAATTTTCTAAGCCTAGTAATGCACAGCACTCTTCTGAGCCATAACAAAGACTTATATTGTCAATATTCCACTTAGTGCAGACTTTGTTGTAGTCAACGTCCCAGTTAAAGCCACTATCAACTTTAAACTCAAATACATCCCCTATATCCTTTCTTCCACCACCTTCTAAACTTATTGTTATTGGTCTGTTTTCATTAACTGTTTCACTTACTGCTAGTCCAGTAATATCGCTAATTCCTTCATTATCTAACCTTAAGCTATCAAATATCAAATAAGACCTGCCATTGTGCTCTAGATAGGCTTTAGCAGACCCTTCTTTGCTTATACTTCCATCTAACTGTAAGGAGTTCAATTTACCATAGTTATCCATAATCCAAGTATATTCCTGACTATTGTTTAGTGTTAGATCTAGGTTGTCTGTATAATTGAACTCATTACTTACTGTAATAAATCCTGTTGGTTTAAGTGGTAAGAACATTACCAAAGAAAATAATAATATTAATCCTATTGCAATAGGTATTAATGGCTTGGCATTAGAGTATATTTTCTTTTTGTATTGATTGAATAATTTATTGTTTATTTTCTTATTTTTTGCTATTTTTATTAATTTTTCATTTTCTAATAATTCTTCTTGTTCAATTCGAGCAATTATGCTTAGTTCTTTTTGTCTTTCTTTAATTAGAAGTTTTTTTCTGTTTTTATTTTCGTTGGTCTTTAATTTTCTGATGTGGTCATTAAATCCTTTAATCTTATCATTCAAGCCTTGTTTATATTTTTCTTTTAAGCTTATTATTTCTGCTTTCTTAGCTAAATACCATCCAGGTATCTTAGATTTTTCTCTTATAACTTCTGGTTTACCATCACTTCTTAATCTGAGATATTTCTCATAATTTTCTTCAGAAGTAGGTATTTCTTTGATATGCTCTTCTCTTCTTTTTTCAAATCGTTTAATTATTGCATTAGTTCCTCGATTAAATTCTTTCAATCTCTTTATTCTTAATAATCTGTCCCTTATTTTTTCCTCTTGTAATTCTTCTCGTTTTAATCTTCTAAACATATCCAGTTCTTTTTGCCTTTCTTCAAGAAGGAATTCTTTCTTTTCTTGTTCTATTTTTATTATTCTATTTTCTTTTTCTAATTCATATTTTCTTTTTCTTTTTATCCTTTCTTTTTGAATCCATTCTCTTTTTTCCTTTTTCTTTAATTTCTTGGCTTTTTCTATTCTCTTTTTTTCTCTTTCATTCTTTAGTTTTTTCTTTCTTAATTTTTCTATATTGTTTAACTGCTTGTTTCTTTTTTCAATAAGGGAGTGTATCCTTCTTTTTTCTTTTTTTCGTTTTAATTTTTTAATGTTGTCATTAAATCCCTTAATCTTATCATTCAAGTCTTGCTTATACTTATCTTTTAAGCTTATTATCTCTGCTTTTTTAGCTAAATACCATCCAGGTATCTTTGCCTTTTCTCTTGTAACCTCTGGTTTGCCATCTCTTCTTAGGCTGAGATACGTCATATAATTTTCTTCAATAATACTTTTACTTTCAATTGATTCTTTTGTTTTATCAGGCAATGGATTAGATTGTGTGAATCTTTCTTTTGATACATTTATTTTATTTAATCTGCTGCTTAATCTAAAAGACAGATATTTATCGTAGTCCTGATTTCTTATTCTTTCTTTTAGATTAAATTCTTCTCTTTCCTTTATTTTCTTTTTATTTAACATTCTTTAATTTGGCTTTGGTTGTAAACTTGTTTGCAACTCCAGAAAGCTTTTGCTTTCTGATAGCTCTGAAATATACTTTTCGAATATCCCGTTCATCTCTATTTAACAAAATAGCTATAGTGTGATAATTAAGATCAGAATTATCTTTTAGATAAACAACGAGTGCTTCGTATGTTGTTAATGGTCTTTTTCTTAAAGCAAAAATAGGCACCTTAAGTTTAGTATATTTATTAAGAATTGAGTAATTTGGATCTCTTATGTTTAATTTTTTATTTAAAATGTCTTTGGCTTTATTTAGAGTTTTAAGGTATGTAACTCTTATGCCTCTTTCATTTCTATCTAGTAATACGGATATGTTGTGATAATTAAAATTAGAATCTTCTTTTAAATAGACGATAAGTGCTTCGTATGTTGTTAATGGTCTTTTTCTTAAAGCAAAAATAGGCACTTCAAGTTTGGAATGTTTACTAATGATTTTACTGTCAGAACGTCCTTTTTTACACTTTTTACTCACAATAATACAACTATTGTCCGTATTCATATTTAAACCTTTCTATTATTTTATGTTAGAATTAGTTTTTTTACTTATGATAATACAACCATTGTCCGTATTCTTATTTAAATGTTTCTTTTATTCTTTGTTAAAAATAGTTTTTACTTGTTATAATACAATCATTGTCCGTATTCCTATTTAAACTTTTCTATAGCTAATTAAAATAAGTTGAATGAGATTTCAATTAAAGAAATAGTTTAATTAATTATTAAGTTTATTTAATAACTCACACACTTTATCTACAGTATTATCAACTGTCTTTTTCCCTATGTCGTCTTCTTTGAATGTGGCTGCTATTGCTCCACCAAAATGGTTGTTGTCACCAACAACAATCATTCCATGAATGTGCATCCAATTATGAATAGTTTGAATTGTGAATTCCTGGCCTCCATTTCTTGATCTGCCTATTGCTATTGCTGCTCCAATTTTGTTTTTTAGTTGAAAGTTGTTCCTTCTTAATGGAAGGGTTCTGTCAAATAAGGATTTTGTTTGTGATGATAAAGAACCAAAGTAAACTGGACTTGATATGATGATTGCATCCGCTTCTGTCATTTTTGGCCTTATTTTTTCCATAACATCTTTTATTGAGCAAGTTCCTTTTTGTTTTTTACATTGATTGCATGCTATACATCCTTTAAGGTCTTTTTTTGCTAATGTTATTTTTTCTGTTTTGAAACCTTGCTTTTTAGCTTTATTTAGTGCATAATTAATTGCATCTTCATTATTGCCGTTTTTAACTGGACTTCCAGATATTCCAAGAATTTTCATGTTAATGTTTTTTTTGTTATTTTAGTTTTATATTTTTTCATGGCTTTTAGAGCTTCTTTATAGGTTAATAGTTTATTTTTTGCGCCATGATATTGTATTACAGATTCTGCGTTTGTGTTTGCAAGTGCTAGTGCAAATTCAATATTGTTCTTTTTTATCATTCCTGACAGGAATGTGCATGCAAATGCATCTCCTGCGCCAGTTGTTTCAATTATCTTTATTTTATTTGGTTTTAATGAATACATATGTTTTCCATCATATGCACAAGTATCTTTTTTACCGTCGGTGATTATCACTATCTTTACTAATTTTGCTAAATCTTTTAGCATATCTTCTATTTTATTCTTTTTTGTCATTAAACCTGCTTCTTCTCTGTTTAATACAAAAATATCTGTTCTTTTTAGGATATTTTTTGAATAGTTTATTCCTTTTTCTGCTAGATATGAACTTGCATTGAACGCAATCTTTATTCCTTTTTTTTCTGCGAATTCAGATAATTTTTCTAATGTTTTAAATGATTCCTCCATCATTGTTGAGAAATAGAACCATTTTGTGTTTAGTTTTTTAAGGTTAATTTCATTAAATTTAAGATTGTTGTTGGAGCCTTTAAAGGCTAATATTGTTCTGTCGTGTTCCAGGCTGTCAAGTATGATTGAATAGCCAGTTCTTCCTTTTTTATCCTGAACTATTAAAGAATTATCTACTTTATCTCTTTTTAAGTGTCGTTTAATTTTTTCTGCATTTGAACCAAATCCTGTTTTTGAAATGATTGCTATTTTATGGCCTAATCTTGATAATGCAACTGCGGTGTTGGTTGCTCCTCCACCTGTTGTGAACTGTAGTTCTTCTATTAAAATTTTAGAGCCAGTAGGGTAAGCCAATAAATCTGTTTCTCCCTTACTATCTATTATTTTTATCAGTTCAGGATTCTTTGTTCTGGCAAATACATCCACTGTAGAACTTCCTACTGTAATTATATCATACATAGATAAGATATTGAATTATCTACTATATATATCTTACTGTTGAACTTCGCTAGGCAGCATTGCTAATGCTGCGCTTCGTGCGAGTTTATTGGACTAAGAAGCGATCAAGGATTCTCACAAGGCAATGTGTTATGCTTAGACTACGCTAGGCAGCATTGCTAATGCTGTAACTCGAGTTGATATAATAAAAAAAGAAAAAAAATAATTAACCAGTTTGGCTTATTCTCATAATATCCTTTAAAGCAACTACTATTGTTGCAGGAACTACAAATGCCAATACTTGTGTAAAGATTCCCTGTAGGTATGTGCCGATAAATTCTACTCCTCCTAATGTTGCTCCGGCTCCTCCCATACTAGCTGCTATTACTAAAACAGTTGCTACTATTAGGAATTCTTTTGTTTCTTTTCCTGTTACGTTTAGGAATCCTACTATCAATCCCAAAATAACCAGCAATGATGCTAGCCATGGTGTTGCTGCTCCTAAAGAAACAAGACCTAGAACTATTGCTATAATTACTCCAATTATAAATGAGTAATTACCTACTCTTGCATCCATTATACATCACCTCTTTTTTTTGGCTTTAAAGCCTATGTTGTACTTTGAGATATTAGGTATATAAATCTTCTGGTCAATAAATACAATTAACTTTTTAATTTGTAGCAATGCTGCGCTCCGTGCAATTGTAATTGTGTATGGTGCAACCAAGTACTTTCGCAAAGCAATGTGTTATATGTGGACTTCGCTTGGCAGCAAGGGGAATGTTGCGCTCCGTGCGAATTAGGTATTATTTAATGCGGTCAAGGATTCTCACAAGGTAATGTGTTTATTTTGGACTTCGCTAGGCAACATTCCCCTTGCTGGTAGCATTGCCACTTTAGTTGACTGTATTTGGTCAATAACTTATAGAATCAAGTATGTTGTGGCTGTTTGAGGTGTTTAGATATTGGGCTATTTTTTCATTGTTTTTTCCTAATTTTGTTAGAAAAATAGTCATTAAATAATCTTTTTCCTTATTGCTTACTCTTGCGAAGTTATCTGCTTCTATTAATCCATAAGGGTAGCCTAAGAAAACAGGATCTTTTGAGTTTTCTTTTAATATTGATAAGATTTCATCTATTTTATATTTTGTTTTATTGGATATTTCGAATTTGAAGGTGTGTTTTGAGTTTTTGTTTAGTTTTAGGATGTATATGTCTGCTTTGTGGTTTTGGTTTTCTATCTTTACAAGTGGATGATAGTACCATTCTTCTTTTGGAGATAGCTCGTTTAAAATAGGGATTAAAGCATTTCCTTTTTCTGTGAATAATTCTGATGTTTTTGATATTGCTGCTATTGTTATGTTTTTTTTAATTGCTTTTTCGTAAAGTCGATTTAAGTAGTCTATTTCGTTTGTTATAGAAGATTTTAGGTCTCCATCCAGTATGATTATGTCGTTGTTTTCCAATTCAGCTGTTATGTTTTTGGCTGTTTCCAGTTCTGTGAATCTTCTTATTACATTTCCAATACTTGAGATGGAGATTCTATGTTGGCCTTGTCTTATTGTTTTGTCAAATGAGTCGAATTTTACGATTTCTTTATCTATTCCGAAGAATTGTGTTTTGTAGGTAATGCTTTCTTCCTGATTTATTGCATTAATTAAGATGTAGAATTCTATCTTTTTTGAGTCTATTCTTTTGTTGTTTTGGTAAATTGTTAAGTATATTCTTATTAACTGCAATGAGAAGTTAGGTGCTTTTAATATCTCGGTGTTTCCGCCATCAATGAATGCTATTCTTTGATTTGATTTTATTGTTTTTATTTCATGAAAGTTTTCTTTTGAGAGTTTTATTGGTTTGTAAGAAGAGTCATTGAATTGGATATGTGTTCCTTTTTCTTCTAAGCTATTATTTAAGGAAGTTATTATGTTATTGATCATTTCTTTTTCCATAGGATTAGGTAATTTGATATTGTTTTTAATGCTTTTTGTTCATTATTGGAACATAAGCTTTTTATAGGGTTTTAGAGTCTCTAGCTATTATGAAGGAATTAATAGATAAAATAAATAAATTGAAAAAGGAGAAGAATGCGGTTATTTTGGTGCATAATTACCAAAGACCGGAGATTTATGAGATAGCAGATGCTTTAGGGGATTCTTTGGGGTTGGCGAAAAAGGCAGTTGAAACTGATGCTAAGATTATTGTTTTTTGCGGTGTTGATTTTATGGCTGAATCTGCTAAGATATTAAATCCTGGCAAAGTTGTTTTGCATCCTGAGAAATTAAGTGCTTGTCCTATGGCTAATATGGTTACTGTTTCTCAAGTTTTAGAGGCTAAGAAGAAACATCCGTTGGCTGTTGTTGTTTCATATGTAAATACTCCTGCAGAGGTTAAGGCTGTGTCTGATATTTGCTGTACATCTTCAAATGCTGTTAAAGTTGTTAATTCCTTAAAGGAAGATGAAGTTATTTTTGTTCCTGATAGGAATTTAGGTACTTATGTTCAAACTAAAACCGATAAGAAAGTTATATTACTTGAAGGCCATTGTTATGTTCATGATAAAGTTTTGGTTGAGGATGTTAAAAAAGCTAAAGAATTGCATCCTGATGCTAAAGTAATGGTTCATCCTGAATGTAAGATGGAAGTTATTAATTGTGCAGATGCTGTTTGCAGTACAGGTCAGATGATGACGTATGCAAAAGAAAGTGATGCTAAAGAGTTTATTGTTGTTACAGAATGTGGGATGGTAAATAGGCTGAAGCAAGAAATGCCAGATAAGACTTTTTGGGCTGTTGGAGGCATTTGTCTACAGATGAAGAAGATTACATTAGAGAAAATTTATGATTGCTTGTTGAATGAGACAAACAAAGTTGAACTCGATGAGGAAGTGATTGAAAAGGCTAAGAAGGCTTTGGATAATATGTTGAAAGTTTCTTGATTCTACCAAAGATTTATATACTTTTTATTGTAACTTTTATTCTCATGAACAGGAAGGGGTTGTTGAATAAAGCATATCAAAGAGGACATCTTCTTAGTGCAGGGAATAATCTTTATAAGAAGTGGATTGATAAGTTTATAATTGAGGAGATAGAAGGAGATATTGGAAAAGGCGATATAACTTCTGATTCTGTTTTGAAGAAAGGGAAAAGTGTAAAGGCAGTTGTTTATTCGAGATCTGAAGGTATATTAGCTGGTGTTGAGGAAGTTTTTCCTTTGTTGAGGAAGTATAAATTAAATGTTAATTGGTTAAAGGATGATGGTGATAGGATAAAGAAAGGATCTAAACTTCTTATTTTGAGTGGAAATGAAAAGAATATATTGAAATTGGAAAGGTCTGTTTTGGATATATTGTCCAGAATGTCTGGAATTGCTACTTTAACTAATGTGTTGATTAAGAAAACTAAGGGCAAAGTTGGGATTGCTCCTACTCGTAAAACACAATGGCGCTATTTAGATAAAAAAGCAGTTTGTATTGGAGGGGGATTGACTCATAGGTTAGCTTTGTGGGAGTCTATCTTGATTAAAGATAATCATTTAGCTGCATTGAAGAGAGAAGGGGTAAAGGATGTAATTGAAACTGCAATTCATAGAGCATGGGAAAATCGGAAAAAGGGAAATTTTATTGAAATTGAAGTTTTTAATGAAAAACAAGCTATTCGAGCTGCAAAGGTTTTTAAGGAGTTAAAGAATACTGATTATCCTTGTATAATAATGCTGGATAATATAAAACCAAAGAAAATTAAGAGTATAATTAAAAAATTAAAAAAGAATAAGCTTTATAATCATATATTAATTGAAGCATCTGGAAATATAATGCCTGAGAATATTAAGACTTATGCTGCTTCAGGAGTAGATGTTTTGTCTTTAGGTTATTTGACAAAATCATCAAGAGCATTAGATATTAAGTTGAGGATAGAATGAGAATTGGCGTGATTGGTTGTGGAGCGATTGGAAGTGTTTTATGTAGATTTATCGAGGAAGAACTAGACGATTCAGAATTAGCTGCTATCTGTGATGTTGATAAAGAAAAAGTTTCTAAGTTGGCTGATTCGTTAAAAAGTAAACTTTTAGTTACTGATATTGATGATTTAATTGATAAATCAGATTTGATTGTGGAAGCAGTGGGAACTGGTATTGTAAAAGAATTGATGGAAAAGTGTATAGAGAATAAAAAACATCTTATGATTATGAGTGTAGGTGGTATAATCCAAAACATGGATCTTTTACCCAAACTAAACTCCAGATTATTTATCCCTTCTGGTGCGATATGCGGTGTTGATGGTGTTAAGGCTGCAAACATTGAAGATATAGGATCTGCTGTGATTACTTCTACAAAAAGCCCTAAGAGTTTAGAGGGTGCTCCTTATATTTTAGAAAATAATATTAATCTTAATGAGATAAAAGAGAAGACTACTATATTTGAAGGAAATGCTTTGGAGGCAATAAAAGGTTTTCCAAAGAATGTGAATGTTTCTGCTGTTTTGAGTTTAGCTGGGATTGGAGCTATAAAAACTAAAGTTAAAGTTGTAGTTGATCCTAATATTAAAAGAAATATGCATGAACTTGAAGTTGTTGGAACTTTTGGTAAGTTATATACAAAGACAGAGAATGTTTTAAGTCCTCTTAATCCTAAGACTTCTCATATGGCTGTATTGAGTGCATGTGCTACTTTACGGAGATTGACTGGGTTTGTTAAGATTGGGAATTAGGAACTTAATTCCAAAGTTTTTTAAATATCGTCTAATTCTATGAAGTAATTATGAAATATACTTTAATAATAGCAGAGAAGCCAAATGCAGCCAATAAGATAGCCTCAGCTTTAGCAGAGGGTAAACCTATTAGAGAAAATATCTATGGGGCTCCTTATTATAAGATAACAAGGGGAAATAAAGATATTGTAGTTACATGCGCTGTTGGGCATTTGTATGGTTTAGATAGGAAAGCAGGAGAAAAGAAATGGGCTTTTCCTGTTTTTGATATTGAATGGCAGCCATCTCATGAAACGAGAAAGACAGCTGCTTTTTCTAAAAAGTATTTGCAGGCTATAAAGAAGTTATCTAAGGATGCTGATGAATTTGTTGTTGCTACTGATTTGGATACAGAAGGAGAAGTTATTGGATTGAATGTTATCAAATATGCATGCAAGAAAAAAGATGCACATAGGATGAAGTTTTCTACTCTTACAAAAGATGATTTAATTGAATCTTTTGAAAACAGATCAAAGACAATTGAATGGGGCTTGGCTAATGCGGGGGAGGCAAGGCACTTTTTGGATTGGTACAACGGCATAAATTTCAGCCGTGCATTGACTCATGCATATAAAACAACAGGCGGCTTTAAGATTTTAAGTATAGGTCGAGTACAAGGACCTGCTTTGAAAATTGTTGTAGATAGAGAAAATGAGATTAAAGCTTTTAAGCCAGTTCCATATTGGCAGATTGAATTAAATGGCAATGTTAGTTCAAGTGATATATTGGCATTACATATAAAAGATAAGTTTTGGGATAAAAAAGAAGCTAATAAGGTAATGAAGAATGTTAAAGGTGCTAAAAAAGGGACGGTTGATAAAGTTGAAAAGAAACAGTTCAAGCAACAAGCTCCTAATCCTTTTGACCTTACTGCAATGCAGGTTGAAGCTTATAGATTATTTAAAATACATCCAAAAGATACTCTGGCTATTGCACAGGAGCTTTATACTGCGGGTTATATATCTTATCCAAGAACATCTTCTAATCAATTGACACCTAAGATAGGTTATTCAAAAATATTATCTTTACTTTCAAAACAGCAATATTATAGTGAGTTAGCTGGTAAGTTGTTAAAACAAAAAAAATTAGAGCCAAACAATGGCAAGAAAACAGATCCTGCTCATCCTGCTATTTATCCAACAGGTCTTGTGGCTGAGGTAGACGAAAGAGCTGCAAAGATTTATGATTTGATTGTAAGGAGATTCATGGCTACTTTTGGTGAGCCTGCTGTTAGAGAAACAATGAAAATAAATGTTGATGTTAATAAAGAGATTTTTGTGGCTAAAGGGACAAGAACAGTAGAGAAAGGATGGTTTGTTTATTATGGAAATTATGTTAGGTTGGAAGAAGAAGAGTTACCTCACGTTAAAGAAAAAGATGTTGTTAAGGTTAAGAAAATTACAATGTATGATAAAGAAACTTTGCCTCCAAAAAGATATACTCCTGCTTCTATAATTAAAGCTCTTGAGAAGAAGGGGCTTGGGACAAAAGCTACCCGGGCATCTATTGTGGATACCTTATTTCAAAGACATTATGTTCATGGCACTAAATCAATTGAAGCTAGTGAGTTGGGAATTAATACAATTAAAACTTTAGAGAAATATGTTCCTAAGATAGTTGATGAAGAATTAACAAGACATTTTGAAAATGAGATGGAAGAGATTAGGGCAGGGAAAAAAGAAAAGAAAGATGTTTTAGATGAAGCTAAAAAGGATATTACTAAGATAATTGAAGATTTTAGAAAACATGAAAATGAAGTTGGTGAAAGCTTAAAGAAAGCTCATTGGGAAGCAAAAGATACTATGTCTACATTAGGTGATTGCCCTAAATGCAAAGGTGGAATTTTGATGCTTAGGAAAGGTAAGTTTGGAAATTTTGCAGCATGCAATAAATATCCTAAGTGTAAGACAACTTATTCTTTACCAAATAATGCAATGATAAAACCTTCTAAGAATGTATGCAAGACCTGTGGAATGCCTATGGTTCTTGCTATTAAGAGCAAAAAGAGACCAATGGAGTTTTGTTTGAATAGAGATTGTAAATCTAAAGAAGTTGAAGGGGAGGGTGGACAATTGGCTAAAGATATTGCTAAAGGTAAGATTGAGAAAGAATGCCCTAAATGTAAAAAAGGAAAGCTTGTTCTTCGAAAAAGTATTTATGGAGCGTTTTTAGGTTGCAGCAATTATCCTAAGTGTAAATGTACTGAGAAATTGGAAAATAATTCTAAACCTGATGAGAAATCAGAAAACAATAAAAAGCAATAATCATTCTCTTCTTCTATGAGGGGGTTAATTTTATCTTTATTTATTATTCTTTTGATAGTTCCTACAGTGTTGGCAAAAGAAGGTCATCTTACTTTATTGGCAGTAAAGGAAAATGGCGAGGGGTATGTGGGGACTACTGCTGATTTATATTTAGAGATTGTAAAGGGTTCTGGCAGGATTTTTCTGGATACATTTCCTTTGACAAAAGTTGATACTCAGATTTCTACAAGGTTTGCGAAGGATATAGCATGTTCTTATCTGGATGAAGATTGCTCAAGATATGATTTTATCTATACGATAAGGGCAGATTCTCCAATAATAGCTGGACCTTCTGCTGGAGGAGCTATTACTTTGCTTACTATTTCTTTGCTTGAGGGTTTTGAAGTTGATGAAAGTATTAGTATTACAGGAACAATAAATTCTGGAGGCATAGTTGGGCCTGTTGGAGGAATAAAAGCAAAGATAGATGCTGCTAAACAAGTAGGATTAAAGAAAGTGCTTATTCCAGAAGGTGAAAGGATTGTTGAAGATGATAGAGAAGTAATAGAAACAATAACTTTGCCTATAGGGGTTAAACCTATTTTTGAAAATTCTTCTATACAAAATAAAACTATTGATTTAGTTGAATATGGAAAGAAAAATGGTTTAACTGTAGTTGAAGTTTCGGATATTAATGATGTTTTATATGAGTTTACAGGCAGAGAATTTGAGGAACAAGATTATGAATTGATTATTGATAAGGGATATGGGGGGACAATGTCAACTTTAGCTTCTGTTCTTTGTAATAGGAGTGATAAGTTGTTGAAAAGCATTGATGAACCATTAGATATTAAATATAATAATACTATGGGTTCTATATTGAATCTTATTGATAAGGCTAAAGTTGCTGTTAATGGCAGTAAGCATTATTCTGCAGCATCTTATTGTTTTGGGGCTAATGTCAAATTAACATATCTTTTGCTTTCTTTGAAAAATATAAATGAATTAGATATTAAAGAAAAAATAGAGATTATTAAAAAGAATGTTATAAATTTGGAGAAGAGTATTGATAAAAAAGAGAAGAAAACAGTTACAGATCTTGAAGCGTATGCTATTGTAAAAGAACGGTTGACAGAATCTAAGGAATATTCAGAAGAAATTTTGTCTACAAAATTTAATGTAACTTCTTCGGTAAATATAACTCCTAATGATGTATATAGTTTAGCATATTCTTTTGAAAGAGTTTATTCTGCATTTTCCTGGGCTAATTTTTTTGATAATAGGGGCAAGGAATTTGATTTTGGCAAAGATTCGCTTAAGTCTTCATGCCAGAGCAAGATAGCAGAAGCAGAAGAACGTTATCATTATGTTTTGTTGTTTTATCCTGTTTTGGATCTGGCGGGTACAAGAAAAGAGATTGATTATGCTTATAATGACCTGGAGGAGGGGAATTATGAACTTTGTTTGTTTAAAGCAACAAAGGCAAAGGCAGAATCTGATGTTATATTGAGTGTTAGTGGGGTAGGGGATAATAAAATAGCAAATATACTGGATAGGAAGATAAATGCAGCAAAGAATAATATTGTAAAGCAGATAAATAAGGGTAATTTTCCTGTTTTGGCTTATTCTTATTATGAATATGCTGATGAACTTAAAATAGATGATAAATATTCTGCTTTACTTTATTCAGAGTATGCTCTTGAATTAAGTAATTTGGATATGTATTTTAAAGAAATCAGAAAATTTCCTGTTATTAGGTTTGAAGTTAAACCATTTTTGTTTTTAGCTATTGGGGTGTTGATTGGTTATTTATTTTCAAAGTTTCCTAAAGGAAAGAAAAAGGCTAAAAGAAAAACAAACAGAAAATCATAGATTTTCCTACTTCAAAATCTAAAGATTTTGAAGTGAATATAAACCCGAGCAGAGCTTATTCAGCTCTGCTGGGAAAAAAGAGGTGATAGATTACTATCACTATAAATTAAGCGTAGGTTATATATAAACTTTTCTTTTTAGTAGTATCCGAGAGTAGTGACAAAAAATGGTCAAAAATAGAATACTTGTTTTGTTTGTTTTGGTTTTCTTTATTGGATGCTCTAAAATGCAGGTTACTGGTGAAGTTGTCAGGGATATTCCATCAGAGACTATGAATGATATGTCTGTTTATTTCTGCCCCCAGGATGATTGTGAGCAGGTTTTGATTGATGTTATTGATTCTGCTACTAAATCTGTTCATTGTGCGCTTTTTGACCTTGATTTAAAGGACTTGATAAATGTTATTGGTAAGAAAAGTTACTCAGTTGAGGTTAAGTTAGTTGTAGATAATGAGAATTATGGTTCTATAATCGGTCCTGGAGTCAGAAAAGATACTTCTTCACAGTTTTCACATAATAAATTTTGTGTTGTTGATGGTAAGGTTATTACAACAGGTTCGATGAATCCTACTGATAATGGCGCAGACAAGAATAATAATAATTTATTAGTTCTTTATTCTAAGTATCTGGCTATTAATTACGAAGATGAGTTTAAGGAATTATGGAATGGTTCTTTTGGCAAAGGTGATATTGTAGAGTATCCTGTAATTTATCTGAATGGTCATGAAATTGAAAATTATTTTTGTCCTGAAGATAATTGTGCTGACAGGATAGTTGATGAGTTGAATGGTGCTTCAAAATCAATATATTTTATGGTATTTAGTTTTACAAATGAAGAAATAGCAGATGCTATCTTGTTTAATGATAAGGCAGTTGTTAAGGGTTTGTTTGAGAAAAGGGGTTCTGGAAGCAAGTATTCTCAATATAATCGGTTAAAGGATTTTGGAATTGATGTTAGGTTAGATACTAATGGTTTTACCATGCACCACAAAGTTTTTATTATAGATGAAAGAATCGTTATAACAGGTTCGATGAACCCTACTGGAGCAGGTGATGGGAAAAATGATGAGAATGTTTTGATAATTCATGATAAAACTATTGCTCGGAAGTATATTGAAGAGTTTGAGAGGTTATACTAATGCAATATTCATTTACAGCTTTTGGACATGAAAATGTTACTGGTAAGCATAAAAGAACTTTTGAGTTTACAAAAGATAAAGAGTTAACTTTGCAAGGTGATTGTATATTAGGGGTTAAATCTAACTTTAGTTTATATGATTTGAAGGAATTGATTAAAGAAAGTGATAAACTTAAGATGGTAATTACTGCTGATGATATTTCTGACGAGGTTGTTTTTTTTGGAAATCCTAATTTTGACGATGATGAAGAGATTGTTGTAAGAATTGGGGAGTTCAGTTCTGATAGGACTTTTGGTGTCAGGGCAGATAAGGCTTGCAGTGATTTAAAGAAAGAATTGATTGAGAAATTGAATGATCCTGATACTCAGATTGAAATAAGGATAATTACTTTAGAGTAGTTACATAATAGAAAAGTTTATAAATGTATGAATTTACTTTTTAGATATGGTAAATGGTAAAACCAGCATAGATTATATAACTGATTTAAATACAGTTACAAAACAAACTTGTGATTTTTTTTATAATCGAGGTATCTTTCACTCTGAAGACAGAGGTTTTCCTTCTTATAATAAGGTCATGGGAATAAATTTTATTGATGTACCAGATGGTTTTCCAATTTCTAACAAGGTATGGCCTGTTGATAATGAAAGAACTAGAGACATATCTGATGCGATTGATGGATGTGAAAAACTTGGCAGAACATTGTTGGTTAGAGACAAAAGTCAAGAATTATCTGTTTTATCTAGAAATTTCATGATTTATGGTGGTACTTTGCCTATTAGGGTAGCTTACAAGATAGGTGCGCCTAAGCAGAAGGGTAAGTTTGGTGATGGCAACTTTGATATGGAATCATTATATGTTAAACAAATGAATTTGAATAGGTTATTCTTGGGAGCATTATATCATTTGGCTATGGGTAGAGACTACTGTATGGCTTTTTCAGAATCCTCTATTGTAGAAATAGAAACAAAAGGTCCTACAATATTAGAGGCTTATCAGAAGCAACATACTATTCTAAATGACCCAAACATAAAGAGAGAATTGATTAAATTGGGTGTAATTGCATATTTTTTATCTCTTTATGATATGGATAATGGTGCCAATATTATCTTAGATCCATTGCAAAGATTCGATGTGATTGATTTTGATAAAGGATTTTTTGGGGCAATTCCAGATCCTAGGGAAAGCATAGTAAATCCTTTTGCATATGAATGGGGATTTGGAGAAGGGGGTCAATTAGTTAATTTGCCTGATGATAAATTGATGAGGCATTTTGGAAGTGAAGAAATCAATTTATGGGTTAGGGAGGAGATGGACAGGGTGTATCGTAATTTAAAGCGAAAATATGATGTTTTTATGGGAATTGTCGAGCTTATGGGGTCTATTGAATATTATAATTTGGCTGCTCAAGAATTATATAATGAAAAAGATGTAGTTGCATATTTTCTTAAAAGGTATCAAGAATTTAAACCTAAAGGAGGTTAATATTTTAATCACTAACATTTAATCTTCTTGATTTTGGCACAAAATTTAGGATTTTATCTAATGTTGATTTGCCTGAGCCAAGGTAATCATTATTGTTTTTTATAATTAGAAAGCTTTTTTCTTTGGTTTCGAGTTCTAAATCGTTGCCTTTCATCCAGTCTCTTGCTTGTTTATCGTTTAGCTCTAAGATGTTCTTTTTTGCTTTCTTTCCTATCAATTGAGAGCCTTCTATACTTAGCCTTACTTCATCATTTCTGAATTCTGCAATGTATAGCCCAATGGAATTGATTCTTATTTTATCTATATTAATATTTACTAAATCTTTATTTATGATAAATATCTTATTTTTAGTGTTTATAAGAAAATTATAATCCAGTTTTTCTTCAAAACCAAACTGTTTTTTTAATAATTCTAAGAATCTCTTTTTATCCTTCTTTTTAAGAATTTTTAAATTTTGCATTTTTAATTTATTTTAGTTGTGTACTAAACACTTCCCATGTTGGGGTGGGCAGTTCTTCTTAGTTCTGCTATTGTGGGGAGGTTAGAATTTAAACCGCAGGTTTAAATTCCCCATATTTGATTTTGTTTTCTTTTTATTATTGCTACCTCTTTTAGTATCTGTTTTTCTTCTTCTGACAGGTATTTTTTTAATGTTTTTAATTTTCTATAATTTTCTTCTGGTATTGATGAGTAAAGAATTTCTCCTTCGTTGATATTTCTTCCTACTGTGACACCTTCCATTGAAACTGCAGCTTGCTTTCCTCTTTCTGCTTTTTCTACGTTTTTCTGGTCTATTTGCATGCTTTTAACCTGAGTTATTTCTTTGCCGTCTTCTTTCATTAATGGTGTTCCTACTTTTATTGTTCCTGCAAGAACATCAACGCCTACAACAGCAGGATTATTCTGTCTGAAGACATAGCCTTTCATCAATTGAAATTTACATGGAGTTACTAATTCTTCTAATTCTTTTGATTCTAATCTTTTCTTTTCTTCAACCTGCCATTTTTCAAAGTCTTCTAATAATTTGTAAATTATGCTGTTTGCGATAATCTTTACATTAGTTGATTCTATGTCTGCAGAAACGTTAAAAGCAAGAATTATTGATTTCAATGGATCTTTTTCATAATTGGCTTCTGCATCTGATATATCTTTTTTTGTTACATCTCCTATGGATGCTTTTTTAATTGGTATGTCTTTTTCTTTTAGTAGTTTATGGAGCGCTTCTAATGAGCCTAAAGTATCTGCTTTTATTACAATGCCTTCCTGGTCTGTTTGTATCAAAACTTCTTCAATTTCTGTTTTTATTTCTTCTTTTACTTTTTCTATTTCGTCTTTTTGACATGATCTTATTGGCATTCCTGAAAGAACTTCATCAATGTCGTTAGCGGATATTTTGACGCCTGTTGCAGCATTGGCTTCTTTTACTGGCTTGAACTTGCTTTTTTTATCTCTCATTTCTTTTAATGGAAATGGTTCAAATAATCCTTTTACTTTTGTTACTATTGGTTCTGTTAATGTTCCTATTACAATTGTGTCGTTTCTTTTTAGGCTTCCATCGTATAAGATTACATCTATTGAGGTACCTAAGCCTTTTTCTTCTTTAACTTCTAAAATTGTTCCTTTTGCAGGCCCTTCTGTGTCGCATTTTAAGCAGTTTTCAAGGAATTTTTGAGCTACGCCTGTTAATATCATCAACAATTCAGGTATGCCTTCTCCTGTTTTTGCAGAGGTAGGGATTATTGCTATTCTTTTGGTAAAGTCATCTACTCTATCAAATCTTTCAGAGTCAAAACCAAGTTCTGCTAATTTTCCTACTAATTCGTATATTTTTGTGTCTACTCTTCTTTTGATGTTTTCTCCTTGTTGTTGTATATTTGCTATTATTGGCATTTCTTTGGATTGCCAGCCTGAAATTAAGTCAATCTTATTTGCTGCTATGATAAATGGTGTTTTATATTGTTTTAGAATTTCTATGGATTCTATTGTTTGTGGTTTAAGACCTTCATTTATATCAATTACCAGAATTGCTATGTCTGCTAAGTTTCCGCCACGTTTTCTTAAGCTTGTAAAACTTGCATGGCCAGGAGTGTCTATGAATAAAAGTCCAGGAATGGTAAATTTCATGTTTAGGGCTTCTAACAGTTTGCCGCACATTTTTTTTATTATTTCTAAAGGTATAATTGAAGCACCTATTGCCTGGGTAATTCCACCTGCTTCTCCTCTTGTGATAGCGCTACCTCTAATCTTATCTAAGATGCTTGTCTTTCCATGATCCACATGCGCTAAAACAACGCATAAAGGGCTTCTTATTGTCATTTTTTGTTACTAAGTCTGTAGGAATCAAATATCCTTTTTAAACATTATGATTAACTAAATAAAACTTTATATATTAGTTAGTATCCTAAGATAGTTAATTGAGTTTATGCTAGGGGAAAAGGGTGAATTGAATATGAATATGAATAAATTAAGTATATTCTTGGTGTTTCTTATTTTTATTAGTTTTGTTAACTTTCATTCTCTTGGAAGATTCTTTATTGAAGAACCTTTAACAAGAGGTGAGTTTGAGACAGCTTATGTTACTGTAAGGAATAATTTTAATACTAATGTAGAAGATGTTAATGTTAAAATGTATATCTATGATTTAGGATTAATGTATAGCTCTGTTCCTTCAGATGTTTCTAAAAGAGACCATGTTGTGCAAAGGTTGTTTATACGTGTTCCTTCAGATGTTCCTGCAGGAGAGTATCTTACTAAGATAAGTGTTGGGAATGATCAATTTAGAGATACTCAGCATATTCTGTTAGATATAGTATAGTTTTTTATACTGGATTAGTTTTTTCTTTGTTTATGATAACAGAAGGTAGGGCAATTATTAAAGTTCCTGTTGTTAAGACAGTCAGCAAGGAAATGGATGTATTTTATAATCCCGTGATGAAATTTAACAGAGATATTTCTATTTTGTTATTGAGTTCTATTGATAAGAATGGTCTTAATATAGCTGATCCTTTAGCTGGTAGCGGGATAAGATCAATTCGGTTTTTGTTGGAGTTGAAGAAAAGCAAAATTAAATCTATATCTATCAATGATTATTCCTTAAGTGCGGTTAAATCAATAAAAAGTAATCTTAGATTGAATAAGATAAAAATTAATGATAAAATAATTCTTAGAAATGAAGATGCAAATTTGTTCTTGCTTAATTCTCAAGGTTTTGATTATATTGATATTGATCCGTTTGGAACGCCTAATTCTTATTTGGATTCTGCTGTTAGGAGAATATCTCGTGAGGGAATATTAGCTGTTACAGCTACTGATACATCTGCTTTATGCGGTACTTACCCCAAAGCGTGTCTTCGTAAATATTGGGCTGTGCCTTTGCGTAATGAACTGATGCATGAGGTTGGAATCAGGATATTGATAAGAAAAGTGCAGTTGATTGGAGCTCAGTTTAATAAAGCGTTAGTTCCTGTTTTTTCTTATTCTAAAGACCATTATATGAGGATATTTTTTAAAGTTGAGAAGAGTAAAGAAGAAGTTGATAAGGTTCTTAAGCAGCATGGGCATTTTGAAGACATAGGCCCTATCTGGAAAGGTTCTTTATGGGATAAGAAATTAGTTGAGAAAATGGGTAAGGGTAATAAGGTTGAAGAGAATAACAAAATTTTGGGGATTATACTTGAAGAGTCTAGGGTTGGTGGTATCGGGTTCTATGATCTACATAAGATAGCTAAGAGATATAAGGTTAAGATACCTAAAAAAGAAGAGTTGATCAAAAAGCTAAAGAAGAAGGGATATAAAGCTTGCGAAACTCATTTTAGCGGTAGAGGTGTTCGATCAGATATTTCTTTGGAGAAGTTGTTGAAAATTATCATATAAAAATCATAGATTTTTAAAGTTAAAATTTTGTCAAATTTTAACCAATAGCTCTTCTAACATCGCTTATTTCAGCAGAATTAACGCCTTCTAGTGCTGCTATCTTTTCAGCAGTTGGATCTGCTGAGCCTTTTGATTCTTCCATTACGAATAAGATACTTAATGATTTTAATCCGAAAGCAACTGGTGTGATTTCTGTTTTGGTTTCGCCTTCACCTGCGAATTCAGCTATTAGTTTTTTAGATTCTTCTTCTATTTTAGCTAAATCTGATTCTGGTGATTCAGGCATTATTTTTATTGTTATAACTACTTTTGCCATTTTAGTTTGGTCCTGTGAAGTTGCATTCATGGCATTTATATTTAACAGCAATTGATCTGCAGTGTTTACACCTAATTATGGTTGATTTTCCACATTTAGGGCATTGAAATTTTGCAGAACCAGTTAGGTTTGCTATAATTGCTTTACATGAACCACATTTTAATTGTTCTTTTACCATAACACTTAGAATTTGGAATTCATTTATAAAGCTTTGCTTCTATTGTTTTATTTTCTTGATTAACTTCAAATTTAGTATTTAAGAATTGTTCACAGACATAAATATTAGTTAATGTATGATTGGTTATTTCTGATGTTTTTATCTTGCCGCCCATTAAAGCAAGAAATGGAATTAAGTTGTCAGCCAGATTTTGGTCAACTGGAGCTTTACTTTCTATTTCTTTTAATAATTTATCAGCAGCTTGTTTTCCAATTTCTTCTGAACGTTTGCCTCTTTCTCCTAAAATATCTGCTCCTATTCTGATTGGATGCAGAGCGTCAATTTCTTCAGGGTCTTTTGAGAATATTGCCCATAATGTAATTCCAGAGCCTGTTGATAATGTCTGGCAGTATTCTGTTCTTATCTGTATTGGGCAGCTTAGTTTACTTAGTATAAATCTGGCAGTTTTGGCTTGTCTTTCAGCTACATTTGCTTCCTGTAAATCTGAAGAAGCATGAGATATGCCTTTTACAAGTATTATGTTGTGTTGCTCTGTTAAATCTATTTTTGGTGTTTCTTCTAAATTTTCCAGATTGAATTTTGGCTTTATCTTAATTTCTACTGTTCCTCCACCTTTTGGATAATAGCCTCTTTTTAATAAACTAGTTTCAATATCTGCATATTTTCTTAGTTGAGGTATTATAACCTGCTGCAGATAGTCAAATTGAGGACTCCATGAAACATCTGTTCCTCCTGTTATCTTTATTTTTATTTTAGATTTTGCAAATATTGTTGGTATAAACAAAGATTGTAATAATAACGAGATAGAGCCGGCAGTTCCTATATCTATGGATAATGTTTTAGGTTTTATTTTGCCTGGAATGAATCTTAGTTTTTCTGAACCTAGCTCTGCATGGCCTGTTTTTGCATTGCAGAGTTCTTCTAAAGCTTTTATACAGAATAAATGCTGGTTTTTAAGACCTGGTTTTTTGCGTCCTTTTCTTATATTGGTTACTTCAAAGGCTTTTTGGGTTATACAGGATAAAGCCAGGGCTGTTCTTACTATTTGACCGCCGCCTTCTAAGTATGAACCGTCTAATTCAATCATAATAAAAAGAAAGAAGGTATTGTATTAAAAATCTTCTATTTTTAATCCAAATAACCTATTTAAACATTTACCAATTTATTTCATCTAATTCTGCTTCTATATTGTCAAGTTCTTCCAGGTCTAGGTCTGCATCAAGGGTGTCTATTTCAGATATTTCTGAATCAATACTTATTTCTGCTTCTTCTGTTACTGGTTCAGTTGGTGTTTCAATTGCTTGTTGACAGCCTACTAGAAAAATACTTAATAACAATATAGTTAAGATAAGTTTTTTTATCATTCTGAATCACCTCCTTCTTCGTCATCATCGTTTGTTTCATCTTCATCGGTTTCTTCATCTTCCTCTTCGTCTGTTTCAGTTTCTTCTTCACTAACTTCTTTTAAATCATCTTGCCCGCCTTTTTGCTTTATGCTTAATACAATATCTCTTAGCAGTTTTTGTGCTTCCTGCAATTTTTTATGGGATTCTTTCATATATCTGTTGCCCTCTGTTGCAAGTTCATGTGCTGCTTCAACATCTTCTGTAGATGATGCTTCTTTGAATTTATCTAAAGCATTTTCATAGTTTTCTTTTGCTTCGTCTGTTTTTGCCTTGAATTCGTCAACTAATACTTGAATATCTGACGTGTCTATTCCTTTTTTTTCCATTCTTTCCAGGATTTTTTCCAGTTTTGTTTCAAGTTGTCTTATCTTAACGATAATTCCTCCTATTCTGGCGTTTACTACTCTTCCTGTATGTATTCTTAATCTCTTTTTTATGTTTACCCATGCTCTTTTTATTTTTTTTGTGGCTTCTATTATCTCTTCCTTGTCTTCTGAGCTTTCTATTGTTGCTTTTGCATCTTCAATTTCTTTAATCATTCCATCTATCTTTTCAAGAATCTCTGTAGTTTCTTCTTCGCTTAAGTCTTCATTAGATTCAACTTTTGCTTTAACTTTATTTATATGTTCAAGTATTCTATCTGCTGTTTTTAATAAGAATTCTTTTGCTCTTCCTTTAATCTGTTCTTTTATTTCACTACATTCTTCTGTGTCATTTCTGCATCTTTTTATGTTTTCTTTTGCTTCTTTGAATGTGTTTTGAGTAGAAATATAATTTTTTCTTGCTGTTTGATAACGTTCTTTTGCTGTTACATAAGCTTCTTTTGCCTGAGCTAATTTATCCTGGGTTATCTTCCTTGCTCTTGCAGTAGTTGTTAGTGTGGGTTTTGCTTGACATTTTCTTTTTAATGCATCTTCAGAAAGTTCAGGGTTTGTTTCTGATAATTTTTCAATGCAGCTGTCTGTAGTTTCTTTGGTAATTTGGTTGACTGCTATAGTATTAGTTGCTGTTACTCTTTTTTTCCCTTCTTGAGTTAATGGCTGTGCTGCTATGGTACTAATCAGAAATAGTGCTATTATCAAATATACAATTATTTTTTTCACTTTCTATCACCTCTTTTTTAAATTACTAGTCTATTGGTGTAACTAGTATATAAACTTTATCTGGAAGTAACAAAAAAAGAAAAAAAAGAGTGAAAAAAAACTTCACTCGTAAAGGTAGCCATAGTCAATTACGTTGTAATTGACTAGGTAACATAATTAAAAAAGCTATATTTAAATGTTACGTTGAATTGTATGTACTGATAAGAAGTTAAAACTATCTGTTTATTTAAAGATCGTCTGTACTTTTTTTGTATAACCGATTGGATTTTTGTCTTTTAGTTTTTTGAAAACATTAAAGAAGGGTTTTAGGCTGTCGTTTATCTCTTCATATAGTTTTTTTCCTTTTTTTGTCAGCTCTAATTCTTTGTTTTTGTATTCTACTAGTTTCTTTTTTTCTAAGATTTCTAAGTTCTTGTATAAAGCACGCTCTTGTTTTTTTGCAAACTTTGCTGTTTTTACAAGATCAATAAATGTTGTTTTAGAAATAGATACTTTTAATGAACTGTTTTTTATTTTCTTGTTTGCTTCTTCAAACCATTTGCCTAAAGTAAAGAGTATATAGTTCTGGACTTTGGATGTTTTCATGGTATATTTCTATGGAATAATAGCAAATTATAAAAACATATCTATATTTACCTATGTCAGGTGAATTAAATGGACTCAAATTCAGATACTCCTATAATTGGAAGGCAACTTCAATGTCTTCTTGATGATTTAGTTGAGAAAACTAATGATTTTGTAACTGAAGGAGGAGATCCAAGAATTGTTTCTGTTGCTATAAGGAGTTTATCTTTGCGTGTCCACAGTACTTTGGGTTTATTTTCTTCTAATATTAACTATGGAGGATATTTAGAGATTATTGATGCTATGCATGAATCATGTTTGACTTTGGAAGGGACAGGGATTCCTGAGAAAGAGGCTATTTTCTATGCACAGGAAACGGCTAGTTATAATAGCGATATTCTTCCAAAGTTAACCAATTGGTATATGCGAGCTGCATGAATCGTTTTCTACTTCAATCTTCTAATCATCTTTAAAGCTGTTTCAACGCTTCTTTTTGCATAGCTTTCTATTCTTTTAACGCCGTCTGCTCTTGTCATTCCAGGTCCCGATATCCCCATTGCTACTGGCTTTCCTGATTCTATGCTTATGTCTGTTATCTTTCTTGCTGCGTTGTGTGCTACAATTTCATCGTGTTTTGTATCTCCTTCAATAACAGCTCCTAAACAGACTACTCCATCAATGTCTTTTTTCTTTACTAATTCATTTACAGCAAAGGCCATATCGAATGCTCCTGGAACTCTAACAAGTTTAGTTACTTTTGCTCCAAGAAATTTTGTATGTTCCTCTGCTATCTTACTCATTAAATGTGTTATATCTGCATTAAAGTCAGATACAACTAATCCTAGTTTTTCATTTGTCATTTTTTTGTCCTCCTTCTTTAATGTATTGAAATGTCAAGACATAGTATTTTTCATAACATCCTACTCCAATCTGTAAAACGGAAGTATCATGATCAACATTTCTTGATCCCCTTAACACTGGCGGATTTTCTGGAGAATTTGGCTTTTGCTCAATTATGCTGAGTAAAAACGGATTATTATCAAAATAATTCATCTCCCCCTTATATATCTGCCTTACATATTTCATTATTTCTTTCTTTGCCTGAGTTACACTTCTGCTGATTTGCAGCATTTCACATAACCTATCTTTGTCTTCTGTGAAAATAAGGGTAAAATCATTTAAGTCAACTATCTTTTCAAGAGTCATTTTAAATCACCAACACTTTCTTTACCTTGTCTTACACCATATCCAGCTTTTTTAGATAGTGTTTCTTTTCCTTTAAGTAATTGAATTGTGTTTATTGTGTGATCATAAGTTCTGTTTTTTGTTATTTGAGATAGTTTTTTTTCATCCTTTCCTTCATCTAAATGTACAAATACTTCTATGATATGTTTGTTGGTTAGCAGTTGAGTTTGAATAAGTCCTTGTGAAGCTTCATGCGCGCATATTTTGTCTATTGGTTTATCGCCAGGCATACCCAGGGCCATTGCAATATCACAGTTGTGTTCTTCTAAGAGTTTTTTGCATGCAATCGGAAGGTCTTTAACGCCAGGAACAGTATATCTTTCTATTTTAATTCCTGATTCCATGCTATCATCTAATGCTTTTTTAACTACTTTAAACATATCAACTCTTGCGAACATTGTATCTGCTATTCCTATTTTTTTTGACATTTTTCTCACTACTTAAAATTGAATTTAAGTTTACACCCCCTCTTTTTTATGATACTTTTACTTTATCGTTATCTTTTAAATTTAATGAGTTACGTAGATTAACAGGAGCAATTATTTCAATTATGTTTTCTGGATGCCTAGCTCTTGTTGGTTTTACAATTGCTGCTTCAATATTATTTACTTTTATTTTGTATGTTGTTATTGAGCCAAAGCTTCTTGTTTTTGTTGTAAACCCATTGATTTCTATAATCTCTTTGTTGGCTAAAAATTGTGCAAGTTCTTCCTTGTTTATTTCCAGATTTAAGGTTCCTGGAAATGCATTAAATCCCAGCTTGGTTTTGAACTGTTGTTGATATTGTTTTTGTGATACATAATATGAGCCTTCTCCAATGCCTTGTTTTGTAATGCCTGTAATTGCTGTTTTTCCTTGAAAAATCTGGCTTAGTTTATGATAGTTATTCTGCAGAAATTCTCTGCCTTTGTTGTCCAGGCTTACTGTAAGGCCATTGGGTGATGCCAAACGCGTTATAAGGCCCTTTTTTTCCATTTCTCTGAGCTTTCTGCTTATTGTTTGTTGTGAAATACTAAGTTCTTTTGAAATGCTTAATGTAGAGCTTTTTAGGCTGCCAAATAGTCCTTCTTTTTTGGCTATGTATAGTAATAGTTCTGAATATTCGTGCATATGGGCTATAAATGAGTAGTTACTTATAAACCTTATGGTACTCATAAATGGGTAATGGTTTATACTAAAAAACAAGGTAGAAGTATTATATGTGGAGAAATTATTTATTATTCTGTTGTTGGTTCATCCAATCTAAACAGAACAGTTACTCTGTAAATCTGTTTGCTGGTCTGCCTGTTTTGAGTATGCAGTTTTCTGGAGGTTTTTAATTCACCTTTGAAAGATTTCTTTAGTTTTTTTCCAAGACCTAACAAGAATCGGTTTGAAGAAATGTATATGTCTACTCCTGTTTTTAGTGTTTCGTATTTTGCTACCCATACCTTATCATTGTTCTTAAATTGATTCTTAATGAAATTAATCACTTCTTCATTAGGGTTTCTTAATTGCAATTTTCCTTCATAATAGTTTTCGTCCATAGTATATTGTAAAACCGATAACTTTTTAATACTTTTCTAATCTTTCCCTTAAATAATGAATAAAAAGAAGTTTAAGGCTTTTCTTAAGAAGACCTGGTGGTTTATTTGGGAGGATGATAGTGTATTAAGTTGGATAGTAAATATTATTCTTGCTTTTGTTCTTATAAAGTTTATAGTTTATCCAGGATTAGGCTTGTTGTTAAGTACTAGTTATCCTATTGTGGCTGTTGTTTCAAGTTCTATGGAGCATGATGGCAGTTTTGATAGTTGGTGGGGTACGCAGGAAACGTGGTATACTGATTACAATATATCTTCAGAACAATTTTCCAGTTTTGATTTTAGGCATGGATTTAATAAAGGGGATATTATGATATTGTATGGGAAAAAGTCGAAAGATATAAAAGTCGGGGATGTAATAGTTTTTAGAAGTAAAAGACCGGATCCTATAATCCATCGGGTTGTTAAGGGATGGAAACTTGATGGAAAACATTATTTCCAAACAAAAGGAGACCATAATTCGGATTCGATAAGGTCTTTTACTTTAGATGAAGTAAACATTAGTGAAGAAAGATTGCTGGGTAAGGCTGTTTTTAGAGTACCTTTACTTGGTTATGTGAAGATATGGTTTGTTGAATTAATAAAATTGGTGGTAAAATGATGTTTTGTCCAAAATGCGGTTCAATTTTAATGCCTAAGAAAGAAGGGAATAAGACAGTTTCAAGTTGCTCATGCGGTTATAAGTCTTTAGATAAGGATGGCGGAAAGATTTCTGAGACTGTTACAGATAAAGGCAGTAAGATAGAAGTTGTTGATAGTGAAGATGATTTAAAGGCAATGCCTAAAATGAAGGTAGAATGTCCTAAATGCCATCATCATGAAGCTGTTTTCTGGGAAGTACAAACAAGAGCTGCAGACGAACCTGCAACTAAGTTCATGAAATGTATAAAATGTAAACATACCTGGAGAGACTACAACTAAATTCTAATAATAATTCAAGCATTTTATATATAGGAAAAAGCCTATAGCTTTTTCTGTATGTATAAAATGTAAACATACCTGGAGAGATTATAATTAATTCTGTTTAGAATAAATTTAATTAACATATCTAGCGATTTGCTTTTTTACTAAATTTACTAGCTCTTTATTGTCAATAGCTGCAGTGTGACGAAATGGGGTCTCCCCACAATATTCTTTAGAGTTTGGATTGGCTCCTAACATTATAAATGGAGGGCCTGAAATGTTTGCACAGGCTTCATCAATTCCATCAGCAGCTCCTACAGATGTGAATTCTCCAGAATCTTGAGTTACTTCTTCTAATACAGTTAGTCCTTTTTGGTCTCCATGATCGTTAGTAGAGTATATTCTCCTTGCTCCATCTTTTACTCCATAAACAAAGCTAAATGCCATTAATACAGCAGAAGGATCTGCACTTCTAATTTGGTCTGCTACTTCTTCAGGAGTTGTTTTTCTAGAAACAGGTATTTGTACTACTTTATAGTCTGCTAATTCTGCATCTGCTGATAATACGTCTGCATATAATTCTGATACATCTGCATCAGGATATGCGATAGCTATAGTTTGTTTTGCCATTTTATATTATGGAACTTGAGTTTGCTTATAAATCTTTCTATTTTGGTTATTACGTAGTGATAACAAATACTTAAATAAAGATATTTCTTATTTAACTTATGGAAATTAAAGGGGATAGTTTTAAGATTATAGTCAAGCCAAATTCTCCTAAAAATGAGGTTTTAGGGTTTGATAAGGAGAAAAATGCATATAGAGTTATGATACATGCGAAGCCAGAGGATAATAAGGCTAATATAGAGATTGTTAAGTTCTTTTCTAAATTGCTTAAGAAAAAAGTTAGGATAGTTAAGGGTTTAAGGGGAAGAGAGAAGGTCCTAAAGGTAGAGTAAAAACCCAAAAGTTTATAAGTGAGATAATCCAGATTAATAAAAAAGAGGGGTGAGTATAGGATTACTACTAAGAAAAATAGTTCTAAACCTAAGAGAAAACGTTCTAAGAAGATGTCCCTCTCTTTGGGAGATTTACCTCCACCACCTCCACCTTCTTTAATTGAAAAACTAAATGCTGAAAAGGAGAAAAGAGATTTTCTGAAGCAAAAAAGGCAAGAAGAAGAAAAGGGGAATAAGAAGTTTCTGAAAAAGAAAGTGGAATTGAGAATTCTAGAAAAACTTCAAACGTTCAATAAACAGGTTTTGGAGAAGGCAGAAAAGAAAAAACAGCTTTTGGCAGAAGAAGGAATAAAAAGAAAAAAGAAATTAGATGAAGATTTAATGAAGAAACGGCTTAGTGAGGCAAGGAATAGAAGATTGTTAAGAGAATTGCAAAAGAAGCACGAAGAACAAGAGAAAACCAGAAAAGAGCTTTTGAAAAAAGAAAGAAAGAAAGAACTGGAAAAATTAAAAAGAATAAAAGAACATCAAGAGAAAGAGCAAGAGTTGTTGAAGCTTAAAAAAGAAAAAGATAAACGGGAAAGAGCAGAATTAAAAAGATTAATCAAAGAGAAGAGAAAAAAAGTCATTAAGGCTATTAAAGGGGGAAAACAGCGTATATATGGCAAGGGAAAAGAATTACATTCTAAATTTAGTCTGAAATTAAAAGAATCTGCAGAGAAAAGAATAAAGAAACAGAAAAATGATGAAATGAAGAGAATGGATTTTTTGATTAACGAAAGAGAGAAGGAAATAAAGAAATCCCAGCTGAAGATGGAGAAAGAATCTCAGAGAAGAATAAAAGTAAGAGAGGTAAAGAAGAAGGATTTTAATTCTAGTGAAATTAAGAAAATTGAAACAGCAATTAAAGATGTTAAAAAACCAAGAATAAAGATTATAAGACGGATTAAAGATGCTGTTATTGATATTGATCTGAAGAAAGCTTTTAAGAAAAAAGAAGGAAAGAAAAAGCCTGTTAAGAAAAAGGCAGTTAAAAGCATTGAAAGTATTGTTGAGAAGAAAGAACCTATTAATTTTAAGAATCTTTTTAAGAAAAAACCAGAAGAGGTTAAAAAACAAAAGAAAAAAGTTGTAAGTAAAGATATTAATGTTGGCAAGATTTTTGAGAAGCCTGATATGGGTAAAGAAGTTAAACCTAAGAAGGATATAAGTAAGGTTAAAGGTATTGATTTTAATAATCTTTTTAAGAAAAAACCAGAAGAGAAAAAAGAAAAACCTAAAGAAGCTAAAAAACCAAAGAGCCAGACAATGGATCAGATAAAAGGTGCTCTTACTGATGTGGATATTAAGAAATTCTTCAAGAAGAAAGAGCCTATTAAAGATGTTAAGAAGCCAGAAGAACCTGAAATTCCTGTTGAGATTGAAAAACCTAAGAAAAAACTTACAGGTATTGGACTTATTAAACAAAGAATGTATGATGCAAGAGATGCTTTAATGGAACTTGATTTAGGTGAAGCAAGGACAATCTATCTGGAGATAATGGCTGATTATAATAATTTAAATGATAAAGATAAGACAAAGGTTTATGGAGATATTAAAGATCTTTATGATGACAGAAAGCATGCTGAGTCTATGTTTGCGAAGAAATAGTCTGAAATATTTTTTCTATGTTCTTTTTTAATTGCTCTAAAGAGCTATTGTTATTTATTGTGAAGTCGGCCATTTTTAGGCATTTGTTAATATTTTGTCCTTTTGTTTTTCCTCTGTTCTCTAAGTTGTCTGCTTTTTTGAATTCTTCAAAGGTTTTTGGGTCTCCTGCTCTTTGTCTTTTTTTTAATCTTTGATATCTTGGTTTTTGTTGTGCTGTTATGCCAATGATGTAAACATCTTCTTTTTTTCTTAGTTCTTTTATCTCATTGGCGTTTCTTATACCATCTACAACTGCTTTATCTGTTTTAATTTTTTTTAATAGGTTTATTGACAGAATTCCCATGTTTTTATTTTCTTTTTTTATTTTCGTTCCTAGTTCTCTTAGGTTTTTTCTTGTGAGTTCTATATTTCTTTGCTTTGCTATTTCTTTTAATATATCAGAATAAACATAATGTTCAAAGCCTTTGCTTTTTAGATACTTAACTACTTCACTTTTACCTGCGCCCATTGTTCCTGTTAGGCCTATTATCATGAAAAAGAAAAGTATTATATATTATTTAAAGATATTCATTTTTGGGGAACAAATGAAATCATATCTGGATATTGTTAAACGAATTTTAGATAATGGTGTAGTTAAGCATAGCAGGACTGGTGTAGATGCAGTAACAGTATCTGGTGCAATGTTTGAGCATGATATGTCTGAAGGTTTTCCTTTATTAACTACTAAGTCAGTTCCTTTAAGGTTAGTTGCTTCTGAGTTGGAGTTTTTTCTTAGGGGAATATCTGATAAAAAGTGGCTGCAGGAAAGAGATAATCATATTTGGGATGAATGGTGCAGTCCTTCTATAGTTCCTTATGCTCATGATTCTGAAACTAAGGAAAAGATGCTTTTGGAGAGAGATTTAGGTCCAATTTACGGATGGCAATGGCGTCATTTTGGAGCTTCGTATATAGATTATAAAACAGATTATACTGGAAAAGGAGTTGATCAGATTAAAAGAGTTGTTGATCTCTTAAAAACAAATCCTGATGATAGGCAGATGTTAGTTCTTGCGTGGAATCCTGTTGATATTAAGAAAGTGATTCCTCCATTTTGTCATTATGGTTTTCAGGTTACAGTTTTAGACGGTAAATTAAATCTTATGTGGAATCAAAGGTCGGTTGATGTTGCTTTAGGGTTGCCTTTTAATATAGCTTCTTATGGTTTATTGTTGCATTTATTGGCTCTTGAGACTGGGTTAAAGGAAGGAAAATTAGTTGGGTTTTTGGGAGATACACATATTTATACAAATCATGTTGATGGGTTGAAGGAACAGTTAAATAGAAATGTGTTTAAATTGCCTTCAATTAAAACAAATAATTTTACTTCAATTTTTGACTGGAAATATACTGATTCAGAAGTTTTGGATTATGAACATCATCCACGAATAAAATTTGAGATAGCTGTATGACTAATGTAATTGTAATTGTAGCTGTAGCACAAAACGGTGCGATAGGAAAAGATAATGATATTCCATGGCATATTAAAGAGGACTTTCTGCATTTTAAAGAAAAAACAATGGGCTGTCCTTGTATAATGGGGGATAAGACATATGATTCTTTGCCTGATTTTGCCAGACCTTTACCAGGTCGTGAAAATATTGTTTGTACTTTAGATAAGGATTATAAGGCCGAAGGAGCTACTATCTTTCATGATTTTAATGAGGCTATTTCCTATGTTAAGGGAAAAAATATTGAAAAGGCATTTATAATTGGGGGAGCAACAATCTATAAGTTAGGTATGAAGGTTGCGGATGTTTTTGAATTGACTAGAATATATCATGATTATGATGCAGATACTTTTTATCCTGAAATTGATTTTTCGCAATGGGAAGAGGTTGGTAGAGAAGACCATTCAGGTATGGATGTAAAAAATAAAATTAATGTTAAGTTTTCGTTTATAACTTACAGGAGGAAAAAATGAAAAATCTATTTATAGTATTTGATGGTCTTGATGGTTCTGGAAAAGGAGAGATGATTAAAAGGTTGGAGAAGTATCTTGCTTCTAAGAAGTTTAAAGTTTTGGTTACAAGGGAACCTACAGATGGAGATTATGGGAAAGAGATAAAACGGGTTTTACGTGAGGAGAAGGACCCTTTGGTTAGCGCAGAGAAATGCTTAATATTTTTTGTTAAAGACAGAGAAGACCATTTAGCAAATGATATTGAACCTTTTTTAAAAGAAGGGACGGTTATATGTGACAGATATTATTATTCTACGCTTGCTTTTCAGCATACACAAGGAATTGATATGGAAAAACTTGTTTTTCAGAATATGAACTTTAGAACTCCAGATATAACTTTTATTTTGGATTTACCTGCTGATGTTGCTCTTGAAAGAGTTGATAAAAGAGGGGAAGCAAAAGAGAAGTTTGAGCAGTTGGAATTTATGAAAGAGTTAAGAAGGAATTTTTTAAAGTTAAAAGATGCGCTTGATGATAATATAAAAATTATTGATGCTTCTAAATCTAAAGATGAAGTATTTGAACAGATTAAAGTGGAGATTGATGGGGTTATTTAGCACTATACTGAAATTGTGATGTATAATATGCTTCTGTTGATTCTTCTGAAGGTTTTTCTTTTGTTGTTTCTTTTTTCTGGAATATATTTTTGCTGAATATCTTTTCCCATCTGAATATTACTGCTAATATGATTAATATTATGCCTATTAGAATTATTGGCAATGTTATGCTTATTTTATTTACTTCGGTGTTTATTACAGGATGTTGATGGCAGCTGAAATCAGAGCCGCAATAGCTGTCTTGGCTGCAGTCTTTGTTAGAATTGCATTCTCTGCTGCCTAAGTTAATTAACCATCCCAGAAATACGATTATGATTACAATAACTATAATTGCTGTTATTCCGCCGTCTGCTTTTTTGTTTAACATTAAACCACCTATATGTTTAGATTGGTTTATTGTATATAAATGTTTCTTTCTTAACTACTTTAGAATAAGAACTATTCAGTTTCTTTTACTTCTTTTTCATCTTCTTCTGTTTTTTTAACAAAGAATTTATCTAGGTTAGTGTTTTTTCTTATCGTTGCATAGCTGATTTTTGGTTTTTCGTATGCCATTTTATTTGTGTCCTGTTGAGCCGAAGCCGCCGTCTCCTCTTGTTGTGTCATCCAGTTCTTCTACTTCTTCAAAATCTGCTTCTTCTATCTTGTTAAAGACCATTTGAGCTATTTTATTTCCTTTTTCTATCTTGAAATCTTCTTGTCCTAAATTAATTGCGATTACGCCTATTTCTCCTCTATATTCGCAGTCAACAGTTCCAGGGGTGTTTACAATGCTTATTCCATGCTTTAAAGCTAAGCCTGATTTTGGCCTTACTTGTGCTTCATGGCCTGGAGGAATGGAGATTGCAATTCCAGTAGAGACTAAAGTACGTTCTCCTGGTTTTAGAATGTAATCTTCTGTTGAGTAAAGGTCTACTCCTGCATCTCCATGGTGAGCGTATTTTGGAACTATTGCATTTTCCTTGATTTTTTTAATTTTTATTTTTATCATTTTAGACGTGATTAAGAATCTTAATTGTTTTTGGGATTTACTCCTATTTAAATAATGTTAAAATTAAAAATATAGTTTAGAGACCGTTATACTTTGAGAGTTACGATGCTTTAAAATCCATTATTGATTTCAGGCTTTTTTTCAGTAATTTTCCAGTTGAAGAATCTACTTTGAAGTTAAGTACTTTAAAGCTTTGAGTAACGTATGTTATGTTGTAGATCTGACCTATATCTATTTTTTGAAGTATGGTTATTATTTTTGATGGGGATTCATTTTTATATTCTGTTGTTTGAATCTTTTCTGCTGTTTGCAGAGCTTCAGTTATATCTATTTTGATTTTTTCTTTGTCCAGTTTTTTTATCTTTACGTCTGGTTTTTTGAAGATGCTGTCTGTTGATGCTATTTTGATGCCTTGAGGCGTTAATATGAATGTGGTTATGGTATCGTCTTTGTTGTAGAAACCAATCTGCCAGTCATCTATGTTCATATCATCAAGCATTTTAAAGATGTGAGCTAAGAATGATTCTTTGTTTTTTTCTTCCCATTCTTTAAATTCTTTGCTTTCTTCCAGTCTTTTTAATATATTTAGTATTTCCATATTCAATTTAGAAATATTGATAATTTAAATACTTTTCTAACTTGGAGTATAGTTAAGTTGTGGCAGTACTGCGCTCATTCTTTCCTAAATTCTAGAGTTTGTAAACTCATTCAGGAAACTTTGTTAAATTCTGGTGATACACGAAGTAAGCCGCAACTCGTGAGCCCTTTGATGGGCGAACGAGTGAGGATTTATTTGTGAGCTGAACCGAACCCCTCCAGAAATAAATAGTAAATAAAGTAATTAATGACAAATAGAAATTCTTAATTATATTACCTTTTAAGTGGTAAAAAAACAAATATTTATAAATGGTCCGTAATTTTGAAACAATATGGGAGAAAAATATATATTGAGTATTAAGAAAAGTAGGCTTGTAGTGGTGAACCCAGAGACAGGTGAAAAAACTGATTTGGCTGAGTGGGTTGGATTTGGGGAAAATGTTGAAGAATGTTTTGCGAGTCCGGCAGATATTGTTATTTCTCAATTTGAAAAGCGTTATGAACTTCCTGCTGAACAAAAAATGCATAAGCATGGAAAAGAATGGCATTTCGAAAGAAAATTAGACACAAGCGATTTTGTTGTGAGAGTGTATGATAAATTAAAAGATGTTGATCCTGAAAATCACCATGTTGGTCAAGTAGATATTGAAGTCTTTTATGACCGCAAAGTTGGATTTATTGATGAGGGACTTAAGAATAATATTGCACATCAGATAAGTGAAGATAATCTTCAGGAGATACTGGTTCCTAATTACAGGAATGATTGGGTGCATTTAGAGGGTAAATCTGATCTAACTTATGATACGACCAAAATTGAGACTTTTAGGAATAGGCTTTGGCATATTCATCTAACAATAGATGACTATATGAGACAAGAAAAGCATTTAAGGTAAATACATCTTTAGATAGCAGGTTTCTGGCGGGGTTCGGCAAACGAACGTGTAACATGGAATTTAACGGTTCGAAACGACTGGCTTGGCCTATTTTATATTGCTACTTGTGACAATACTGCGCTTCGTGCGAGTATACTAAGCGATGATGCGAGCAAGGATTCTCACAAGGCAAAGTGTTTATTCTGGACTTCGCTAGGCAGTACTGCCACTTAAGTTGGCTGCTTAGTTATAAAAAACAAAGCTTTTTAATATGCTTGTATTCTTTCATTACTATGAAACTTAATCATATTACTTTGGTTGTAAAGGATGTTGAGAAGAGCAAGCAGTTTTACAAAGAAACATTAGGTTTTGAAGCTGGTTTTGAGAAAGAGATATATGGTGAACAATATTCAAAGGTTACTGGCTATCCTGATTTAAGACTGAAGTTTGCGGTTCTTAAAATACCTGATTCTGATGTAATTATAGAACTTGCACAGTTTGTGAATCCTTCTGTTGAGATTGGTAAGGATTTTAGGCATGTTGCTTTTGAGGTGGATGATATTGATGAGATGTATGAGAAGCTTAAGAGCTTTGTTGAGGTGGTTTCTGAGCCGGTTTTGATATCAGGGCAGGGCAAAGGTTTAGATGGCAAGAAATTCTTTTATTTTAGAGATTTAGATGATAATCTGATAGAGCTTTTTAATAAGAATAAGGAGTTGTATTCTTCAAAATGATATCTAAGCTTAAGGCAAAGGATCTGTACAAACAAGGATATAGGCTAGTTGGAAGTCATTCTGCTGTTAAGGCTTGTATGTGGGCAAAGAAGGCTATTAGGGGAGATGATTATTGTTATAAGCAGAAATTTTATGATACTAAAACTCATAGGTGTGTTCAGATGACTCCTGCCCTGGATGTTTGTGGGCATAGATGTGTGTGGTGCTGGAGAGATATAGAATTTACAAAGCCTAAGTTTAGCGGTAAAGTTGATGACCCTAAATTTATTGTTGATGAATGCATTAAAGCAAATTCTCTTTATCTTAAGGGGTTTGGCGGTGGTAAACATACAGATTTTGAGAAATATTCAGAAATTGATGAACCTCAGCAATTTGCTATTTCCCTTAGTGGAGAACCAACTATGTATCCTAAACTTCCTGAATTGATTATGGAACTTAGGAAAAAAAAGATAAATTCTTTTTTAGTAACAAATGGAACTAATCCTTCTATGTTAAAGAAGTTGTTAAAAGCACAACCAACACAATTGTATATTACTTTGCCTGCTCCTGATGAAGAAACCTATCTTAAAGTTTGCAGGCCATTGATAAAGAATGGATGGAAGAAGATAAATGAATCTTTGAAATTGTTGAAGAAATTTAAAAGAAATGTTATAAGAATGACTTTAGTTAAAGGCAAGAATATGGATAAGCCTGAGCTTTATGGTGCTTTGATTAAAAAATATAAGCCTGAGTTTGTTGAGCTTAAGGCTTATATGTTTGTTGGATATTCACAGAAAAGATTGACTGAAGCCAATATGCCCAGACATCATGAAATAAAAGAATTTGCTGAAAAGATTAGTAAGTATTCTGGTTATAAGATAAAAGATGAGAAAAAAGAAAGTAGGGTTGTTTTGTTGAGTAAGTGATTAAAATATTATTTAGGTATTAGAGATTCTACTGCAGCATGTTGTGGAGCTACTTTGAATCCTTTTGCACTCTTATATAGAATACCTACACTTTTATCTGGTTTACTCATTAAATCAAAAACGTCCTCTCTTAGTCTAGGAACATCTTCTTTGCCATAAAATCTACTCTTATGCTTTGTACCATCTAGGATTACAAGAACAATAGGTTCTTGATTTGGGTCCGTAGGTAATTCTATCCTTCCTTGATGAACAAGCGTAGCCAACTCTTGCTCAGGAAGATATCTTCCGTTCTGAAACCTTTGCGAAACAATGGAATGATAACAAATCTCTGCGTCTAGAGATATCTGCATATAAGTTCCTTTAACATCTTCGGGAGTTCTATTCGCAGCGTCGCTGTCCACAAATTCATTTATCTTTTTGATATTTTCTAACATTCTACTGTAGTCCTCTGAGGAACTTATGGTTGGATGATCTTGATTAAGTACTGGTGTTTCTGAACGACATTCAAGTGCCGCTACTGCAACATCATACCTTGCTAGAAATAAATTATATATATTTGTATCTTTGGCAGCGTATGCTTCTAAAGCTAATTTGGATTGTTCTCTTAGAGGATTAAATTTGTCCTCTCTTATACTAGCATCTAATGAACCATCCATCATACCAGCTGCAATACTATTCTCAATATTTGTCACTAATCTTTCAATAGTTGTGCTATTACTCTCATTACCCTCAGTTTCACTTAAACCCGAATTTTCAGGTATTTGATTCATAGTAATATATACAATTGTAGCTTTCTATATAATCTTTGTTATTTTAAAAGCCCTAGAATTTACAATATGATTATCTTCCCATAAGGTCCTGGATTAACTAATCTTATGCTCTTAATCTTATCTTCTTTTCCTGCGTTTTCGTGTAAATGTCCTGAAATGACTAAATTAGGCTTTACTTTAAGGATAAAGTTCTTTATGCTTTTATTGCCACAAGCTTCACCTTGTATTTTGTCTAATTTTGTCTTGTATGGTGGTGCATGGGTAACTAAGATTGTTTTTTTGTCTTTATGTTTTTTTAGCTCTTTTTCGAATTTTTTGCTTATACTGATGAATTCTTTGTCAACCATTGAAAAACCACTGCCGCCATATCCTAAGAATAATAAATTATCTTTAGCAAAGGCTTTTTTGTGTATATTGGTTACATTGTTTAGCTCATTTGTTAATTGGCTTATATCAGTGTTGTCTTCGTGGTTTCCTGGGATGACTAAAACAGGTTTGTTTAGTTTGTTTAATTGAAATAATAAGTAATCCAGATTGTTTTCAAAAATAGAGATATCTCCTGCGCATACTATCATGTCTGCTTGTTTTGCCTTTGCTTTTATTTTATCCAATGCTTTAAGGCTTCCATGCAAGTCAACGAATGCTAAAAGTTTCATAAATAGATGAATTTAGTTATTAGTATTTAAAGCTATATGCTCTAAATTATAGAAGTCGTATTAACCAAATAACAAAACCAGCTATTACTGGTATTGTTATGTTATCATCTATTTTGAATTTAAATAATTTTAGATTGATTCCTTCTAATAACATTGCGAAAAAGGAAGCTGCTATTGCTTCAAGAGGCTTTACTAATAACATTGCTCCTAATGCAGCTGCTACCATTCCTGCAATTACTCCTTCCAGGAATTTTTTATCGTTAAACGGATGTTTTATTTTTCCAAAAGGTCCCATTAATCTTGAAAAAGAGTCACCTAAGGCTAATATTATTATGGCGGCCATTGCTATATCTTTTTCAAATAATACTAGGGCTAATAATGATCCAATAAGATATGCTATTAACCCTTTTCCAGGGAATTTTTCTAAAGCATCTTTTCTTTCTATGAATCCTAATATTTTGTAGGCTATTTTGGGTTTTGTTTTTTTTAAGAAAAAAGAGCCAATTATTACTACAATTATTGCTATTAAGAGACCAATAGGTTTTAGTATATCATGATAGATTAAAGCAATCAACAATAATCCTAACAGAATGTGGAATGGCTGTCTTTTTATTTCTAATTTTATGCGTTCCATCTTATATTAATTTGACAAATAAATTAAATATTCCTGCTCCTGTAAGACTTACAACAGTAACTATTGTGCCTGCTATTAAAACTCCAATTATGTTTGCTATCATGAATTTTTTGTATTTTAAGCCTAAAAGATATGATGCTATAGCGCCTGAATAAACTCCAGAGCCAGGCAATGGAATGCCTATAAAAATTGCAACTGCAAGTTCTCCATATTTGTCGACGTATTTGTTGATGTTTTTTTGCATTTTTTCTATGTATTTTTGATAGATATCATCTATTGCTTTTATTTTTGTAGCTATTTTTATTATCTTATCTATTAACAAATATAATATTGCCCCTAAGATTATGTTTGTTATTACGCAAATAACAAATACCTGAACCCAGGGTAAGTTTGCTTTAAGGATTCCATAAGGTATAGATGCCCTTAGTTCCAGAAAAGGCAGAAATGTAATCCATATGATGTTTATTATTTCGTTCATCTTAGTTTAAAATTCTTGATTTTTTCTTTTAGATAATCATCATTTTTTAATGATATTATTAATTCTTCAGGTGTTTTGAATTTTCTTTTTTCTTTGGCATAGATTCTGCCTTTTTTTATGAATGTTTTTTTGTATTTCTTTTTGAATTTTTTAACATGCTCTTTTGTTTTTAATGGTGGACCTTCTCTTTCTATTAAATTAGATAGTTTTTCTTTTTTTATTATAAAATAGAATAAAGCATTTTTGTTCCATTCCCATCCCTGGTTTAAGATATTAAAATCGTTTTTTTGCAGCTTTTTATTTATGAATTTTTTGGCTTTTATTAATTTGCAGCCTATTACGTCCCTTTTTCCTGTTTTTGTTATGAGGTCTATAAGTATTAATGTGTTATTTTTGGCTTTTTTCTTTAATTGCTGTTCGTTTATTTCCTTAATTTCAAAGAACTTTTTAGACGGATTTTTCAGGAATTCCTTTGCTTTTTTCTTAAATAAGTTGAACTTTTCTTCACTTATTGCAGCAGCAGCATTTCTGTCTTTTTGGACTGGGTCGATTACAATCAAAGGAGAATGGGTTTTTGATTTGTTAAGCTCCATCAATATGTTTTTCCCTTTCCAATATTTTTCTACATCTATCATTACCTTATCATTCCATTTTGCAGCATTTTTTATGGTGTTTATGAATCCTTTATAATGAATTATCAGAATTTCACATATATAGCCTGAGATTCCCTGGATGTAGCTTTCTGCACCATATACTTCTGCGGACCTACAGAATTGTTTTAATAGTCTTATATCGTCTCTGGATTTTTTTCCTTTTTTATTTACCCAATTAGCATGCAATGGGGAAACGTCTGTGATGTTCTTTGCTTGTTCTGCTTTTTTAATATCCAATATAGGGATAATTTCATTAGTCCATCTGTCTCCTTTAATCTGAAAATAATCTCTGCTTCCGTGCAGTTTTATTAATTTTTTAAATTTCTTTTTTAGATGTTTTTCCAGTAAATTGGATAATTGTTCACTTTTATCTTTATATTTTTTATAGTTGAACTTTACAAATATATCTACATCGTTTGCTTCTTTAAGCCATGTTCCTTTTACACCAGAACCTCCAAGAATTGCTTTTGCATCTTTTAAGTTCTTGTTAATACTGATTAGAAGAGCAGTTATTTTATCTTTAACTTCCTTTTCTTCCTCTTTTGTTGCTTTTATTTCTTTTAGCACTTCATTTAGTATCTTTTTCATATTAAAGTTTTAAATTGGAGTGGTATAAAAAGTTTTGTTTTTTGAGGCTCTATTGAATCTTTTAAGATACAAAATCATAAACTATTTAAATAGAATTAATAATAAAATAATTAAAAAGAGGTGTGTGATGGAACCAATAACGTTTTTGACTTATTTGGCTATTGTTTTATTGATAGGTCTAATCTGCACCATACTTTCACAGAAAATAAAGATTTCTAATGTTTTGCTTTTAATTGTTGCAGGCATCCTTATAGGAAATATTTCTTATAGGGGGGAACCGTTATTATCTTTTCCAGATGCTTTTTTGACTTCTATAAGTGTATTGGCTTTGGTGCTTATTATTTTTGATTCGAGTTCAAGATTTAAGTTAAGGGAATTTACAAATTTTTCAATACAGGCTTTAAAACTTTCAGGTGTTTTTTTGATATTAAATGTTTTAATTCTTACTTTTTTTACATATAAGATATTTCCAGGCGGTACTATTTTTATGGCCCTTTTGTTTTCTACTTTGATGAGCGGTACAGCTCCAGATGCTATTTCTGCTATGTTAGGTAAGACTAAAAACAGAATATTTGAGTTATTGGAAGTTGAAGCTTTGATTAATACACCTTTAATTGTGCTGTTGCCTTTTGTGATGCTTGATTTTATAAAAAGTGTTCAGGTAGAGTATGTGCTTTCCAGGTTTGTTGAACAAATAGGTCCTTTTCTGCAGCAGTTTGTTACAGGGATTGGGGCAGGAATAGTTGTAGGGCTTATAACATTCAGGATTATGAGGAGAAAATATTCTGAAATTTTAAGTCCGTTGACAATTATAACTGCTGCTTTGTTGACTTATGTTCTTGCAGAGAATCTTGGAGGCAATGGAGTGCTAGCTGTTACGACAATGGGCTTATTTTTTGGTAATGTGTATGTAACTCATAAGCTGCAATTGAGAGAAGTGTCTTCTTTTTTTGCAAATTCTCTGGAGATACTTGTTTTTATTCTAGTGGGATTAATTGTTAAGATACCTTTTAATTATATTTTTATATTGAAGTCATTGGGACTTTTTGTTATTTATCTGATTATTAGGTATGGAGCAATAACGTTTTCTTTGAAAAGTATGAAATATAATTTTAAAGAAAGGCTTTTTATGACATTTAATGTTCAAAAGGGCATTGCAGTTGCAGTAGTTGCATTTACTTTAACAACTTTGAATATAGCCGGTATACAGACAATACTTCATATTACTTTGTTGTTTATGCTTTACTCAATACTGCTATCTACAATTGTTATTAAATTTTCTAAATTTTTTGTTAATGCAGAAGCAAAATGACTCTATCAAAGAAATTGCCACTTTGTGGCAAGTTTAACCTCCCCACTAGTGCACAACTAGGGCGAGTGTCCCTCCCCGACAGAAGATGGGGTGATTGTTATTACTAATATCTATATAGGTCCTGGTGGGACAGCAGGATTAGGTTATGATAAAGGTTTAAGGGAAATAAGTTCTTTGGGTTTAAATGCCATGGAGGTTGAGTTTACTCATGGAGTTAATATGTCTAATGCTACTGCTAAAATTGTTGGAGCTTTGGCTAAGAAATTAAAGATTTCTTTATCATGTCATGCTCCTTATTTTATTAATTTGGCTTCTGATGAAAAAGCAAAAGTAAATGCTTCTAAAGTAAGAATATTGCAGAGTTGTGAACGGATGCATAATTTAGGTGGAGGGCCAGTTGTGTTTCATCCTGGCTTTTATCAGAAAAAAACAAAAGAAGAAACTTATTCTCGCATTAGGGATGAAGTTAAGAATTTAATGAAGGTTGTTAAGCAGAAGAAATGGAATGTTAAATTAGCATTAGAGACAACAGGGAAGCATTCTGCTTTTGGTTCATTGGATGAATTACTTAGCTTAGTTAAGGATATTAAATGCTCTTTAACTATTGATTTTGCTCATCTAAAGGCTAGAACAGAAGGAAAAATGGGTTATGGAGAGATGTTAGATAGGGTTAAACATCTTAAGCATATACATTCTCATTTTTCAGGCATAGAATGGACTGCTAAAGGGGAGAGGAGGCATTTATTAACTCCAGCGAAAGATATTAATGAGTTAATTAGAGAGGTTTTAAAAAGAAAGTTAGATATCACTATAATAAATGAAAGCCCTGATGTTATTGGGGATGCTGTTAAGATGAAGAAGGTTTTAGAAAAATGCAAAAAATAATATTAGATACAAATTTTTTATTGATACAATTTAATTATAAAAAGAGAGTACGCAAAACTGCTAAATTGTAATTTTTGTTTTAAAACTAAACAAAAATCACTTATGCAGTTTCGCTTGGAAACTCTCTTTTTCTAATGCTCCAAAGTTTTAGAAAAAATAAAAAACTTTGGAGGTAATAAAATGAAAATGAATCAAGAATCGGGAATTGTAGATATATGGAATATTCCCAAGTTGAGGGTACATTTAGATTCTTCTTTTTGTTTAGAAATGATAGAAAAATTAAAATTATTTGGAAATTATCCTAAAATAGCTGGACTAATAAATGAACCGCTTGATAAGAAAGGGTCAGCTTATACAATTATCAATTTTAAACTTAGAAAATCTGCTCCTGTAGAACTTGTATACAAAATTGGAAAACTCTTATCTAGTAAAGGATTCAAGAAATTTCATCTTAGTAATATAGAGCACCATATAGACGGTATTTCAGTTTATGGCATGGAAAAAAGCACTATAAAAAATCCCAAAATTCCTTTTGATTTTACAGCAGAGTCAGGATGTATATTTCTTGCTGCTATATTACATGATGGGGGTATAAATACTGGATTTGTACCTTATTATTGGAATACGGACCTTGAGCTTAGAAAAAAAGTTTTTAAGGCAGTCCAAGATATATTTGGTGTATTGCCTTCAAAATTCAATCAAAATTCTGAGTCATTACAGTTTCCAAGAGTTTGTGGGAGGATTCTTGTTCATGGTTTAGGTTTAAAAGCTGGGAATAAAATTTTTACAGACCCCCATATACCTGATTTTATCTTTAAACTTCCTCACGAAAAAATATCTCTTTTTTTAAGGCAAGCTTTTGATGATGATGGGGCAGTTATTCTTTCAAATTATGTTGTAAGATTAAGTTTAAGTATAAGGGGTGATGAAAAACCGCCTAACTTACTTGTTCAGGTTAGAGAGCTTTTACAAATATTAGATATAAAATTTACGAAGCCAATTTTAGTAAAAAGATATATAGCCGAAAGAGATGGAATTATGCGTAGTAGTTGGAATATTTCTCTTACAGGTAGAGATGATTTAGATATTTTTGAGACAAAAGTTAATTTTTCTATTATATATAAAAAACGAAAACTCCATAAAATTTTGACTGAGGTAAGTGAAAGGCATTTTAAATGGGGGAAGATAGAAAAATATACAATGGATGCTATAAAGAAATTGGAAAAGGAGCATGGATATTTTACAAGAAATTTAGCTGCAAAAGAAATTGGTAGAACATGGAGCAGAATGCAACAAATTTTCCAAAAACTATTAAAAGAAGAGGCAATAATAGAAATAAGTGAATACTCTGGGACAAGACCAGCAAAATTCAAGTTGAGGCAATCATGATAAAAAAGATAGTATTGGATACTAATTTCTTGATGGTTTGCGAACAGTTTAATGTAGATATATTTTCAGAGATTGATAGGATATGCACATTTAAGTATAAGTTGTATATTGTGGATAAGACGATAGATGAACTTAAAAAGGTTATCGAAGAGCAGAAAGGGAAGCATAAATTTGCTGCAAAAATAGCTTTGCAGTTTGTGAAAAAGAAAGGAATTAGTGTAATAAAGACAAAAAAAGGCTATGTAGATGACCTTATTTTGGATTTATTGGATGAAAATCACATATTAGCTACACAGGATGTTTTATTGAAGAAAAGGGCTGTTAAGAAGGGAATAAGGACAATATCTATGAGATCAAGGAAATATCTTATATTGAAGTAGGGTACTTAATGTTTATGGAATCGTGAGACAAAGCGTTCTGACCATAAAGTCTTAGAAATCAGAGATTTCTAACCCTTTATGCTTAATCCTCTCGTCTTAACCATAAAGTTTAAAAAGGGGTTGAATTTCCAATAGTTTGAGGTTAAAAATGTTCTATAGCATGGAAATTAAGGATCATATAAGAATCCCTCCCGACCTATTCGGTCTTGAGGTAAAGGCTGCAGTAGTCAAAAGAGTAAAAAAGAAGTATGAAAACTTCATTTCAAAAGAGTTAGGAATAATCATAGATGTAAAGGATATTAAGACTATTGGAGAGGGGGTTATTATACCTGGAGACGGTGCTTCTTATTATAATACAACATTTGAGTTGTTGACATTTAAACCTGAAATGCAGGAAGTTGTTTTGGGTAAAATAAAGGATATAGCTGATTTTGGAGCTTTTATTAATATAGGTCCAATAGAAGGAATGATACATGTTTCACAGACAATGGACGATTTTGTTAGTTTTAGCAAAGAAAAGGTATTGTCAGGAAAGGAATCCAAGAAAACATTAAAAGTAGGAGATAAATGTAGAGCAAGAATAATTGCTGTTTCATTCAAGGATGTTACAAATCCAAAATTAGGATTAACTATGAGACAGCCTTTTTTAGGCAAATTAGACTGGATAAGTGATGATATTGAAAAATTAGAATCTTCTGAAGAAAAGAAAGAAGATAAGAAAGACGATAAGAAAACTAAGAAAGACGATAAGAAAGCTAAGAAAAAATAGATGATTTAAAATGAACTTAGAAATCAAAGATTTCTGGTTCATTCAAATCATGAGATGATTTAAATGAAAAGAAAAGTCTGTAAGAAATGTAAAGTGTTTGTTGAAGGGAGTGAATGCCCTCTTTGCAAAGGAAATCAGTTTAGCACAAACTGGCAGGGAAGACTTAATATTCTAGATGCTAATAAATCATTAATAGCAAAAAAGATTGGAATAGGTATAAAGGGAGAGTATGTAATTAAAGCGAGATGAGTTCTATGGAATTAACTATAACTAAAAAACGAGATAATTTGTTATTATCCAGAATGGAAATAACTCTAGAGGTTGACTTTGTTAATGAGCCTACTCCGAAAAAAGAAGATATCAAAAAGAAAATTGCTTCTTCAGAGAAAGCAGATGAAAAATTAGTTGTTGTAAAAAGTATGGAAACTTCATTTAGTTCAGGAAAAGCAGATGTTCTAGTTCATATTTACAAATCAGAAGAAGAATTAAAGAAAACAGAGCCTCAGAATAAAGGTAAATCTGCAAAGGAAGGAGCTAAGGCAGCTCCAAAGGCAGAAGCCAAAGAGGCACCTAAAGCAGAAGCTCCAAAAGCAGAAGAAAAGCCTAAAGCAGAAGCTCCTAAAGAAGCGAAGAAGGAATAAAAATGGCAAAAAAAGAAAAGAAAAAGAAACAGCATAAGGGCAGATGGGAGCTGTATGAATCTAAAGGCGGATTAAAAAGAAAGAATAAATCCTGTCCTAAATGCGGTCAAGGTACTTTTATGGCAAAGCATAAAGAAAGACATACATGCGGTAAATGCGGATATATGGAAGCTGAAAATAGTGAAGCTGTAAAAGAAGAAAAGCCATCTGAAAAGAAAACCGAAGAAAAGAAATCTTCTGAGAAAAAGAAATAATTTATTTCTTATTTGTTTTTTGAAACACTAATAAATCTTCTGTAGTTAGTTTTTTCCTTTTTTTGATCTTTTCTTCTACATCCTGCTCTTTAACTTTTAGAATTTCGTGTTCTTTATGCTCTTTGTCTTTTTTCTTTGTTTTAACATGCTTGTCAACTTGTCCTTTTACGCTATTAAGCTCAACTAATTTTTCCTTTAGTTTTTCATTAGCTTCATTGAACTTTGTTTTGAATTCTATGAACTTTTTAAAAGCTGATTCTTCCTGCTTTTTTAGATCATCTATGTCTTTTGATGAAGTGATCATATTTTCGTGCTTTTCCTGGCTTTCCTGAGCAGTTTTTTGTATTTTTCTATGAGCTTCCTCTGCTTTTTTCTTTTTTTCATCGATATCTTTTGAGCCTTCATGAATCTTATCCCAAACATTGCTTATTTTTTCTGCTTCTTTGTATTTTTTCTTTAATTCTTTAATTATCTTCATTGTTTGCTTTTCTTTTGCAAAAGACATGCCTTCTGTCTCTATTTTGAATTCCAGCTTTTCTATCTGTGCTTTAATACCTGAAGGATCTCCCTGAATATTGAATTTTTTAGAAATTTGTCTCTTTTCTTCTGTTAATTCTTTTAATTTAGAAATTTTATTTTTAGCTTCTGTGTTAAGCTGATTTCTCTTTACTTTTTCTTCTTTTACTTTTCTTGTGAGAGAATTTCTTTGATTCTTATCTGTTCTTATTCTTTTTATAAGGTCTCTTATCTTATTGCTGAACTCTTCTTTCTTTCTGAACCATTCCTCTTTTTTTTCATCAGCCTGATTAAGTCCAGTCTTTAGGGTGGTAATGTCCCTTCTGATTTCACCTAATTTTTTGAATAACTCTTTTTGCTCTTCTTTTTGCATTTTTCGCCACGTTCACTTTTAAAGTCATTTTAAAAAAATAATAAAAAAAAAATTTTAGCCGAATAGGCTTCCAAGTCCTGCAGCTGCTTGCTCTTCTGACTTCTTTTCTTCTTCTTTCTTAGCAGGGCTTTCTTTCTTTTTTTCTCCTGCTGGAGCTGCTTCTGCTGCTGGAGCTGCTGCTACTTGTGCAACTGCTGCTTTTTCTATTGCTTCGTCAATATTGACACCTTCTAATGAAGCAATTAAAGCTTTAACTCTTGAATCATCTGCTTTGACTCCTGCTGCTTCTAAAACTTTCTTTGTTGTAGCTTCATCTACTTTGCCACCTGCTTTGTGGATGAGCATTGCTGCGTATATATATTCCATCTTCTTTACCTCCGAGTTTTACAAGGATGGGTTAGGAATTTTTATTCCTAAGACCTCCAAATTTACTTTTTAATTTTACTCTTTTTAATATTATTTCCTTAAAGTTCCTTTTTTAATAAGTTCCTGAGCCAGGTTTTCAACTTCTTCCTGTTCTTTTTTGTTTTTATTATCGTCTTCTTTTTCTTCGGCTTTTTTTTCATTTAATTCCTGGATTGTTGGAACTGGTTTTTTAGGAATAGGAGTTTCGCTTTGAGACTTCGTCTCTAACCCCTCAGAAATTTCTGATTTCTGAGATTTTACTTCTAGTTTAGGTTCTTCTACTTTTGCTGGCTTAGGAGCTTCTGCTGCTAATTTACCTGCTTCTTCTATTAGGTCTTCTGCATTTGGGACGTCACCTTTAACAAATTTCTTTGTTTTAGCAACCATCTCAGCGATTTTTTGATCAGTATTAGTTACGGTTTCTTTTGCGCTTTGCTCTTCTTTTGCTTTTTCAGCTGCTTTTAGCTTTTCTTCTGCTATTTTTTTCTCTGCTTCTTGTTTTTGCTTTTCTTCTTCAGCTTTTTTAGCTTCTTCTGCTTTTCTTTTAGCTTCAGCTTGCCTTAATTCTTCTTGTTTTTTCTTTTCGTCTTCTTTAAGTTTCTTGATTTCTTCAGCTTTTTTCTTTTCGTCTTCTTCTTGTTTCTTTTTCTCTGCAATAGCTTCAAGTTCTTTTTCTTTTGCTATTCTTTCTTTTTCAAGCTGTTTTTCTTCTTCCTCTTTTACTTCTTCTTTGACTTCTTTTTCAACAGGATCTTCAATTTTTGGTTTGCTTTGAGGCTTTGCCTCTAACCCCTCAGAAATATCTGATTTCTGAGATTCTACTTCTTTTTCAATCTTCTTTTCTTCTTTGATTATTTCCTTTTCTTCTTCAAGCACCTTTTCTTCTTTTTGCTCTGAAGGTGTTGGTTTTTCCTCTACCTTTGGAGCTTCTTTAACTTCTGGTTTCTTTTCCTCTACTTTAGGTTCAGCGCTTTGAGACTTTGTCTCTAACCCCTCAGAAATCTCTGATTTCTGAGACTTTGGCTTTTCAACAGTTTCAATGTTTGCTGTTCCCTTTAAGCTCATAGCAGAACCTTCTGCCTTTGATAATAATGCGTCAATAATGCCTTCATCGATTATCTCTTGTGATAATCCTAAAGCTTTTGCATCGTTGAATGCTTTGCTGATTAGTACATTAATTGTTTCTTTTGTTGTATATCCTGTGTTTATTGCAAGATTAAATGCTCCTGAAACAGCTTTGCTTAAGTCTGCATTGAATTTATCTTCATCAATATCAAGAACACTTGCTGTGAATATATCTCCGTCAGCATATACTGCGGTTACGTTCAATCCAACTTCCATAGGCTCTACGCCTAATCTTGCCAGAATTCCAGCTGCTTTTGCAGAGATTTTTTCTCCTTCCTTTACAGCTGTAGAATCTTCTTTGATTGCAACTTTTCCGTCTTCAACTCCTGATTTTATTCCTAATTCTGCCAGTTCTCCAATAACTGGTCCTGGCATGAAGCCTGTTGGGCCTTTTGGAACTATTATATCAAAAGGAGCTGTTTGTCCTGCTTTTGCAGGAGCTTTTGTTTTGCTTTTCTTTAATGTCTTGAATAATGAGAAGGGATTTTCTTTTGTGAATATTAAAGCAGGCATTCCTTTTAGGTGCTCTTCTATCTTCTCTATGTTTTTCTTTTTATCTTTAATTTCGTCTATAGCATGCTTCATTATCCTTCTTTTAGTCATTGCTAATTCTATCTTTCCTCTTAATTGGGCTTTCATCTTCTGCAACTGAGGTGCAGGAAGACCTTCCATATTAACAGCTGCTATAATAGGATATTCAAGTATTAATTTCTGTATACTTTTAGCTACTTCTTTCTTCTTTTTTGATACGTGATGTGTTTCTTTACTCATTTTTTAGGAGCTTCTTTTACTTCTTTTGCAGGAGCTTCTGCTTTTTCCTTTGGTTCTTCAGTAGGAGCTTCTGCTTTTTCAGCAGGTTTTTCTTCTGCTTTAGGAGCATCTTCTTTAGCAGGAGTTTCTTCTTTTTCAGCTTCTCCTTTTTTTGCTACTTTACCTATAAGGAATGATTTTCCCATTGTTAATTTAAGCATAACACTTTTTATGTTATTATGTCCGCTAGGAAGATGGTTTATTAAATCTTCATAGGTTGTCATTATATTATCTACAACTTCTTCCTCTTTCATTTCTTCATTTCCAACTATTGTTTGAATATTAGCATCATTTATTGTCTGAAGCTTGATTGTTTTTTGTAATCTTTCATATATTGGCTTTAAACTTGCATTAGGAGGCACAACACATCCTGCTTTTGGGTTTGGCATCTTTCCTTTTGGTCCAAATACCCTACCAAATGCTGTAGCTAGCTTTGGCATGATTGTTGCCTGTGCTATAAAGAAATCGTAATCTGTTGCAAGTTTTTTTGCATCTTTTTTCTGATATTTAGGAAAATCTTCTACAGAAATAGCTAAATCGCATACTTCCTTTGCTTGTGATAGAAGTTCAGGCCCTACTAGAGCGCATATCTTTACTTTCTTACCTTTTGAATAATGTAAGGTATGGAATAGATTAATGGATTGTTCTGATTTCTTAATATCAATATCCTTTAGATTTATAATTAGATCAATAGATTGAGTAAACTTTCTCTTCTGAGAATTTTCCTTTACTTTTTTTAATGTTTTTGTTACTTGTGATTTATCCATTCTACCCTCCTAACTGAAAAAGCCATAAATTGCTTTGCAATTTAATGCCGCTAGTAATACGGGACTACTAATACTATGTAGGAATTTCGTTTGTGTTTATAAAGGTTGCGGGTTTTTATGATAAAAGAGGCTTAATCAATTCTTGACGAAGTCAAGATTATATGTCCGAAGGACGGGGGAGTCCAGATTTTTTGTTTCTTTTTCTAAAAGAACATTTAGAGCGAGAAAACGATTTAGCGATACATTTATAAATATTTGAGCATATTTGTATTTTGGGTGGATTATATGGAATCAAAAAACATTACATTAAGAGTAAATTCTGAATTGTATGATAAATATAGGGGGCTGTGTAAGAAGAAAGGTTTATTAGTCTCTCGTCAAGTAGAAATAATGATGGAACAACAGATTAAAGAGGGGGCGAAATCACAATGACAAACTTTGATCAAAAACTTAAAGGAAAACTGAAACAAAACATGGAGTTTTGGGATGAAGAAATAGATGATATTAATAGAAATGAAATTATTGATGGGGCTTACAAAGTAGATAAAGATTTAATTGGAATACTTATCAGAGATAAAGAGATTAGAGAAACATTTTTTGATAAGATAGAAGAATACTGGGTTTTCAATGTCAATAAATTCGTTGATTATATTGAGAATATCAAAATTTTGAGTAATTCTTATACTAAATTTAAGAATATTGTTGGATTAAATGTCAATGGAAAGTATCTTAATGAAAGAGGAGGAGTTTCTCTTGTTTGGCCGTTTAAAGATTGCGTTTTAGAAGGTGGGATGACAAAAGAAGACCAAAAGAGAAACGAGATTTTCTTTAATGAAATTTTAGCAAAAGACGAAATCGACAGATTATTTGATGCAAAAGTTTTGACTAATTTTAAGAAATATACTGCAAAAGGAGAAGAAAAAGTTAAATATTTTAACAGAGATGGGAAAGGAACAATTAAAGATAATCTGATAATCAAAGGAAATAATCTTTTAGCTTTACATTTTTTGAAGAAAGAGTTTGCTGGGAAGGTTAAATTGATTTATATTGATCCGCCATATAATACTGGGGGAGATTCTTTCAAATATAATGATAATTTTAATCATTCTACCTGGCTTACCTTCATGAAAAATAGATTAGAAGTAGCTAGAGATTTGTTGCGAGATGATGGAGTTATTTTTGTTCAATGTGATGATAATGAACAAGCTTATCTTAAAATTTTAATGGATGATATTTTCAGTGGAAATTTTTTAAACACTATTTCTGTTAAAGCAAAAGTTTCATCTGGTGCTAGTGGGGGAGGGGAGGATAAAAGACTCAAGAAGAATATAGAATATGTCCACTGCTATTACAAGAAATTATTTTCAGCATTTAATGATATTTACAAGAAAACAGAGATAGAAAATTACATAAATTCTATGAAACTTAATAATAAAAGTTTTAAGTATACTAATATCTTAATTTCGGAAGGAAAGAAAAAATATCTTAAGACAATCAAAGATGGTTCAGGGGGAGATATTAAAATTTACTCTCATTCTGGCATTATTACTAAAACTGTAAATCAAATTAAGAGAGAAGAGAATTTAAGTATAAAAAAAATTTATACAAAATATTTTAATAAGATATTTACAACAACAAATCCTCAAAGTTCAATAAGAAAAAGGGTCTGGGATGCAGTTGGAAACGAGAATGAATTTTATAGTATTGAATATTATCCTAAGTCAGGTAAAAATAAAGGTAAATTAACTATACAATATTATTCTGGGAAACAAACTGTTTTATTAATTTGGTTTAAAGATTCAGCATCATTGGAGAAAGATGGAAATGTGGTAAAAAAGGAAAAATATGGGACTTTTTGGGATGGTTTTGATTATATTAACATGAATAGGGAGGGAGAAGTATCTTTTTCCTCAGGGAAAAAACCAGAAGGATTAATTCAAAGAATTATAGATATGTCTACTCAAAAAGGAGAGATTGTTTTAGATTATCATTTGGGATCTGGAACTACTTGTGCTGTTGCTCATAAAATGGGAAGACACTATATTGGAATTGAACAATTAGATTATGGTAAAAATGATTCTGTTGTAAGATTAAAGAATATAATTGGAAAAATAAATTCTGAAGGAAAACTACGAGAAACCATTGAAGATTTTGATAATACTGGAATTTCAAAATCGGTTAATTGGAAAGGTGGTGGAGAATTTATTTACTGCGAACTTCTAAAATATAATGAAGAAGCTATTGATAAAATTCAAGAAGCAAAAGACACAAAAACTCTTCTTAAAATATGGGATGAAATGTGTGATAAGTATTTCTTAACCTATGATGTGGAAATTAAGAAGTTTAATGACAATAAGAAAGATTTTGAAAAGATGACATTAAAACAACAAAAAGATATTTTAGTAGAAATGCTAAATAAAAACCAGCTTTATGTAAATCTTTCAGAAATAGAAGATTCTCAGTTTAAGGTTTCTAAAGAGGATAAGGAACTTAATAAAAAATTCTATGAGGGAAAGTAAGTGGGGCAGACTACTCTTTCAGGAAATAAAGACTGGTTATATGAAGATATTCTAAAAGAAATAGGAAGGGCTACAATAAGCCAGATTGAAGTTCCTAAAGAAATAAAGGATAACTTAAACCCAAACTTTCCATTAAGAGAATATCAGGAAAAAGCTTTTCAGATGTTTATTTCTTATTTTGAGCAATATCAAGAAAAGCCAATTCCAAGGGCAGTTTTATTTAACATGGCAACAGGTTCAGGAAAAACTTTAATTATGGCTGGATTGATAAATTATCTTTACAAAAAAGGTTACAATAACTTCTTATTCTTTGTAAATTCAAATAACATCATAGGAAAAACCAAAGAAAACTTCTTAGATCAAACTTCTATAAAATATCTATTTAATGAAAAAATTGTAATTGATGGAAAACCAATCCAGATAAGAGAAGTAGATAATTTTGATTCTTCAAATAAGGATGAAATAAATATTTGTTTTACAACAATACAAAAACTTCATTCAGATATGCACAACGAAAAAGAAAACGCAGTTACTTTTGATAGCTTTAAAGATAAAAGAATTGTATTAATAGCAGATGAAGCTCATCACGGACAAGTCCAAACAAAGCAAAAAACACTTACAGACAAGCCAAACTGGGAAAATACTATTGAAGAAATCCTAAAAAAAGACAAGCAAAGCTTACTCTTAGAATTTACTGCAACAATGGGATTTGAAACTTATCCTGGAGTAAGAGAAAAATATCTAAAGAGATTATTGTATAAATATGATTTACCAAGCTTTCATCAAGCAGGATTTTCTAAAGACATTGAATTATTCAGAGTAGATGGAGATAAAAGATATAGGATGCTTACAGCAGTTTTAGTAAATCAATACAGACAAGATATTGCATCAAAATATGCAAAAGAATTTCCAGAATCTCAAGGATTAAAGAATTTTAAACCAGTAATTATGTTTAAAGCACAAAAAGAGATTGAAGAATCTAAACAGAATGAATTAGATTTTAGAAAATTAATAGATACTCTTTCAAATAAAGATATTGAAGAGATAAAAAGAAAAAGCAATGAAAAGATTATGAAAAAAGTATTTGAATTCTATGATAAAGAAAAAATATCAATAGTTGATTTAATCAAAAAGATACAAAGGGGATTTTCTGAAAAAAATTGCTTAAATGTGAATGAAGAAAGCTTAGATAAAAAATCAATTTCTCAAAGAGATAAAAAAGAAGTTATCTCTCAAGAAAAGATCCTAAATTCTTTGGAATCTGCAAATAACAATATAAGGGCAATTTTTGCAGTCCAAAAATTAAACGAGGGATGGGATGTATTAAACTTGTTTGATATAATCAGAGTTTCAGATAAACAGGCAACTGGAGGAAGTACAAAGGGAAGAATTGCTAAATCAACTATTTCAGAAGCCCAACTAATAGGTAGAGGTGCAAGATATTATCCATTTATTTTAGATGAAACACAAGACAAACATAAAAGAAAATTTGATGAAGATACTCAAAAAGAATTAAGAATTTTAGAGGAATTGTATTTTCATAGTTGGAATGAATCAAGATATGTCGCTGATTTGAAGAACGCTATAAGGGAAGAATTGGGTATTAATTTAGATGATGTAGAAGAAAAAGAATTAAACCTAAAAGAAGATTTTAAGCAAACTTCTTTTTACAAAACAGGAATAATCCATTTAAATAAGAAAGTTAAAAAAGATTATTCTAAGATTAAATCTTTTGCAGATATGGATTTTACTCAGAAAAATGAAGTTTATGAGATTTATTCAGGAAAAGGAGAAGTTTCAAAAGCTTTTAGAGATACAAATTATGACAATTCAAACATAATCAAAAAACCTAAAACAATTTCATTAAAAGATATTGACAAACATATAATAAAAAATGCTTTATCTAAGCTTGACTTCTTTAATTTTGAAAATTTAAAACAAATATTTCCAAATGCTCTAAATTCTATGAATGACTTAATAGATAAAAAAGAATTTTTAGCTGATATTAAAATAGATTTCAAAGGAACTAAAGAAGATTTAGAAAATATCTCAAATAAACATAAATTAGAAGCAGTTTTGAAGCTATTAAACAAAATAAAAGAAAGTTTAGAGAGAACAAGAGTTAATTATGTAGGTTCAGAATTTGTCAAACAAGAGAAAATATCCAAAATATTCGAAAACAAAATCTTGAAACTAAATAAAAAAGATGAAAGATGCGATGGTATGGAAGATTTTGTTAGAGATAAGAAATGGTATGTTTTCAATGCAAATTATGGAACTGATCAAGAAAAATTCTTAGTCAGATATGTTGACAAATTCGTAAACTCAAATAATGTTAATGATTTTGAGGAAATTTATCTTATAAGAAATGAACTGCACTTTAAAATCTTTGATTTTGATGACGGACAAGCTTTTGCTCCAGACTTTGTGTTATTTATGAAAACCAAGAAAGGAAAAAGTTTAACTTATCAGATTTTCATAGAGCCAAAGGGTGGACATATTGAAGCTGGAGATAAATGGAAACAAAATTTCTTAGCTAAAATTAAAGATAAATACGAGAAACAAGGATTGAATAAGTTTGTAGAAACTAAAAATTATAGAATAATTGGTTTGCCATTTTATAATCAAAATAGGGAGAATGAATTTGAGCAGGAATTAATAAGTTCAATAGCTGATTAAAATGGCTCATCTCCTGACTAAATCTAAATATATGCAAGGACAACAATGTCTTAGATTATTATGGCTTTCTACAAATAAACTTCTTCCAGAAAAGACTATTGCTGAAAAGCAAAAGCTTGAACAAGGGCATGAATTTGAAGAATATGCCCATAAATTATTTCCTGAAGCTGTCAATCTTGCAGATTTAGAATTTAACGAGAATTTAGAAAAAACAAAAGAATTAATTCAACAAAAAAAGACAATTTTTGAAGCAGGATTAAAAGTTGATGATATGTTTTTGAGAGCTGATGTTTTAGAACCAACAGAAAATGGCTGGGACTTATATGAAATTAAGTCAACTACCAAAGTAAAACCCCAACATATTCCTGATTTGGCATTTCAAAAGTATGTGTTAGAAAAAGCAGGACTAAAAATAAGCAGGAGTTTTCTTATTTTCTTGAATAAAGAATATGTGAAAAATGGGGAGATAAATCCTAATGAATTAATAGTAAAAGAAGAAGTAACTGAGCAAGTAAATTTAATTGATGACATTGAAAAGAATTCTGTAATATTTCTGGAAATAATAAGTAAAGATACGCCTCCAGATATGTGTATTTCTATGAAATGCAATAAGCCTTATGCTTGTCCTTTAAAGGATGATTGCTGGAAAACTCTTCCAGAGAATAATGTCTTGCATTTGACAAATTGGAGAGTATATTGGAAATTATTGGATGAAGGAATTAAAGATATTAATGATATTCCAGCAGGAACTAAATTCACTGCAAAGGATGAAATCATTATTAAAGCAGTTAAAGAAAATAAACCAATAATTTCAAAGGAACATATTAAGCACTTTATGAAATCATTGAATTATCCTTTGTATCATTTTGATTTTGAAACTTTTGATACAGCAGTTCCAATTTTCGATAAATCAAAACCTTATCAAAAGATTCCATTCCAGTATTCATTACATATTGAACAAAAAGATGGTTCAGTAGAACATAGGGAATTTTTGGCTGATGGGAAAAATGATCCGAGATTAGCACTACTTGAACAGATGAAAACTGATCTAGAAGGAACAGGGGACATTGTTGTATTCAATAAATCATTTGAAATTAGTGTTATGAAGAAACTTGCAGAGGACTTCCCAGAACACAATGAATGGCTCCAGAAAGTCATAGGGAGAATAGTTGACTTGGCTGATGTATTCAGACCATTCTATTATTATAATCCTTCTCAAAAGGGATCATATTCAATAAAGAAGGTTCTTCCCGCAATCACAGGAAAGGGATACTCAGAACTTGAAATAAATAATGGTGGAGATGCCAGTATGATGTATTTTTATAGTCATATTAAAAATAAATTAGAGAATAAGGGAGAAATAAGGGCAAATCTATTAAAGTATTGCTGTTTAGATACTGAAGGGATGGTTTGGATTGTTGATGAATTGAAGAAATTCTGAAATTATTCTCAAAAAAGATTTAGAAGTTTTTAAGGGTAAAATGCCAAAATCTGCTGAATATTGTGGATTGATAATTGTAATTGTGAGATAATTAATTCTAACTTGTTAAAGAAATAACTCCTCCTTCGCTAGTTATAACATTACTATAAACTAGATTGTTTACCCTTTCCAAAAACTTATCAAACTCAACTTTACGGTAAAATGTAAGATATACCCTATAAAAATCCCCTAATCTCATCTTGATATTGGGTAATTTCATGTAATCTATTAGATATATCAAACAACTCATAATATTCACATAGGTTTTTAAAGTATGAATATTTAGATCATAAACAATATAATCATAATGGTCTCTAATTAAAATAAATAAAGCTTCATCAACTGTTTCTTTAACTTCTTTTTTATCTTTAAATAATACTTTTAATTTATTTGTTGCTCTCAAATTTTTCTTCGAGTCAAGTTCTCCAAATCCCCCATCTACAACTAGAGATACATATTTTTCAAAATTCTTATTTTTTGAGATATATTCATCTATCATGTTTTTATGGAAAACTTCATTAATTACTAATTGATTCAGAATTGTATAGAATTTATTCATAAATGCCATGGATATGTGTGTATTTTTAATTAAAGATAGTACTATTTCTTTTCGAGCCAGAACCTTGTGAATAATATTATTTTTTATTAAGTCATACTCAGAACAAATAGTAGAATTAATTTCATCAAGAGGCAATTCCATTTTTTCATTAAGCTTTAATTTGCTCTCAAATATCCTATTAAATTTAATGTTTCTTACAAAAAGAGTATTTGTTCTTTCATCTTTGATATGAAATATTTTGTTATAATCTAATTCTACATCAAACTCATTTAAAGATTTCTCTTTTAACTTACTTAGTAGGATATTATTCCCATAATTATGTAATAGGGTTCTATTTATCTCGAGTAACATATTCTCCATCCGATTATCTGATTCAATAGTCATTATTCTAATTTACTTTGTTTTTCATTCTTCTTCTTTTCAGTCTTATATCCTTTTTCTAATTTTTTAATAAACCTTAATTCCATAAAAGATTTTATATGTTTGACACATTCATAAAATTGTTTGGTATCTAATACACATAATTTATTCTTGTTTGTTAAATCTTTATTACTATAGTAGGGTAATTGATATACCGGATCAACAAAGTATAGTTTTTTACCTGCTTCTTCGTAACCTACTAATAAAAGTAAATGGTGATTTGGGTTGTTAAACAACAAATTGCTATCTCCAAAGTTAATATTAATCTGCGAATACTTAAATTTATCCTTTATCAAATGGATTACATTCATTGAAAAGTATATTGGAACTGGGAATTTCAAGTATTTCAATACTTCTTGATGGCTATTAAACGTGCCCCTATAGACCTTATAAGGGATCTTATGATCTTTTAATAGATTATTGAACCTATTGAACCTATGCTTTTGTTCACTGATACCTTCCCCATCATAATCAAATATTTTCTTAAGTTCATCTGCTGAAATCTTATGCCCTGGAGCGATATGCTCAAGCAAAGCAAGTAGGCTATTAATACCGCAACCCTGAAAATCTTCAATAGTATCTTTAGGTTTGTTCAGTTTTATTAACTTATCTTCTGTTAATGAGCTCATTTACATAAAGATATCCCCTATTTATTTAAATATTATGCTTTGTTACGTTATTTAGCCCCTAACCTTTCCATTTTTATCATCACGTTAGCCCCCTTCGTTTTTTGCGCGGTGGTTTTATAGTATAAACTAACTGTATTTTACAGAAATATTGTTTTTGCGCGGTTATTCTAATTACTAATTAACTTAATTTGTTCTAACCACACTTTTCTCTCCATCCCCAACACAACATTTAAAAACTTCTTCCAACTACGTTTTATCTGTAAAATGGCTTTGTTTAATGAGATGCTTAGTTCTGGGGAGTCTTTGTTTAAAGATGATACTGTTCTTGATTTTTCTTTCCAGCCAAAGCTTATGAAGTTTAGAGAGACACAACAGAGGTTTATGGCTGATTGCATAAAACCTTTGTTTCAGAAGAGGAATGGGAAGAATCTGTTTATACATGGGATTCCAGGTATTGGTAAAACCTTAGCTTGTAATAAGGTATGTGAGGAACTAGAGGAAACAACTGATGAAGTTATTCCTTTATACATTAACTGCTGGAGCAAGAATACTTCTTTTAAGATATATTTAGAGCTTTGTGATCAACTTGGATATAAGCTTACTCAGAATAAGAAAGGAGAAGAACTGTTTAATATGCTCAAAAAGAAATTAAATGAAAGCTCTGTTGTTTTTATCTTTGATGAGATAGATAAAGTAGAGGATTTTGATTTTCTTTATTCAATATTGGAAGGAATATTAAGAAAATCTGTTTTTCTTATAACTAATTATAAAGAATGGTTGGGCAATGTTGAAGAAAGGATAAGATCAAGGCTTATGGTTGATAATTTAGAGTTTAAGTCATATAATAGCAAAGAAACTGAAGGAATATTAAAACAAAGAATAAAATATGCATTTGTTCCGGATGTTTTAAGTGATGAGGCATTTCAGTTAATTCTTAAAAAAACAGTTGAATTAGAGGATATAAGGGCTGGTTTAAGCATGTTAAGAAAAGCAGGCTTAAATGCAGAGAACAGATCCAGTAAAAAAATAAGTTTAGAAGATGCTACTAATGCTATAGAGAAATTAGATGAGTATAATATTGAAAAAGATGATAATTTAGAAGAAGGCCTTAAGTTTATACTGAATGTTATAAGAAAGAATACTGGCCTTAAAGTTAGTGAACTGTTTAAAATATATCAGGAGAAAGGCGGTGAAGGCGCTTATAGAAGCTTTTCAAGAAAGGTAAATAAGTTAGCTGATGATAAGTTTATTTCTTTAGAGAAAAAGTCAGGCGGTGCAGAAGGTACAACAACAATTGTTAACGCTTCTTAAGATCTTTTCTTAATAGTTTTAGTTCTTCTGCCTGATTCTGTATGACAATCTTTAATTCTTCTTTCATGTTTTCATTGACTGCTGCTAATATAACTACAAGTATGATTAAAATCCATAAGAATGTTGTTTGAAGTAAACCCCATGATATGCTTCCATCAATAGAAGCCATTCTGTGTATTGCTACATAGCCTATTACTATAAGTGCTATTCCCATCAATAGAAGTATTGTTTCAAACATGTTGGGTTTTCTCTTTGTTGCCATATATTGGTTTTTGGGGTTACTGGTATTTAAAGTTTTTGGACAATAATTATTGGTTATATAGTAAACTATATCTATATCCTATAGTAGATGTTATCTATAAAATAGAAAACTTTATAAGGAGTAATTTGCATTATGAGTGTATAACATGTTTGGAGAGAAGAAGAGGACATTTAAGGAGCTTCAGAAACTTATACTGAAAGCGCTAAAGACAAAGAAGCTAACTAAAAACCAAATTTCTAAAAAAGCAGGCATTAGATGGGAAGTAGTTGATCATCAGCTTGTTTTGCTTAAGGGCAAGGATTATGTTGAGATATTTTTTGAGCATGAAAGGATGAAAATATATTCAATAACAGAAAAAGGACTGAAAAAATTATGAAAATGAATATAATGCAAAAAGTTAGAGATTTGAATAGAAATTACTCTAATATCAAATCTCGTTTTGCTCAGGAAGTTATTGAAGAAGTTAATCATCATAAAACGTTTTTGAAGAATTTTTTCATTTTGTTTGTAATGTTATTGTTTGTGTTGGGGTTGTTTTTTATTAGGCCTGCTATAACTGGTTTTACTATTAGTGAACCTGTTTTTGAGTATAATGATGAGATTTCAGTTAATTATTCTTCAGGAGGGGAATATACATGGGTTATTGGGAATGAAGGTATGTTAAGAAGCTTTAAATTGAATGGCAATATGCTTGATCAGGGAAGTGCAAAAGCCTATCTTGAGTTTGAAGATGAATTGTATTTGATTTTTGATAGTGAACGTTTAGATGAAGATGGAGTTTTAGATATTACTGGGTTAGTTGTTGCAGATATTGATGAATCAGAAATATCTGGAGGAGGAATTAAGACATTTGATGAAATCTTTGAGTTTAATGTTGTTGATGAGTTTAGTGATGGTCTTAACTCTGAAAAGCTTTGCACTAAATGGAGTGTTAATGATGTTAGTTTATGTTATGGTGCAGAAGATTGTTGTGCTTTGTTTGATCTAGAAAGTTCAGGTTTATGGAATTCTAGCTTATATCTTAGTTATGGTCGACATAATTCAGAATTGGAAAATATAATAAAAGCTCAGCTTGTGTATGCTGACTATTCTTTAGATGTAGAAGATCCTTACTCAGATATTATTTATTCTGATGTTATGGAAACAACTGCTGAGTTTTATGAAAAACCAATTCTTTTAGAAGATTCTTGTATAGATACTTGTTTACTTCCTGACTTTAACTCTAGTTCATATAAATTAGTGTTTATTGTTGATAATACAACATTAACTATAGATTCTATTTCATATTCTGTTAAGAAAGATATCAATATTAGTGAAAATATTCCTGAACAGATTAAGGAATTTGATAATCTTACAATATACAAAAATGAGATTATGAAAGTTAATCTTTCTTCTTATTTTTCTGATTATGAAGAATTATCATATTCTGTTTATACTATGGAGAATATTGGTGTAGTGATTGATGGGGATATTGCTACTTTGATACCTTTCTATAACTATACAGGAAAAGAATATACATTCTTTTCTGCATATGATGGCTATTATAATGTATCTTCTAATCTGTTTAATGTTAAGGTTATTGAAAAGCCGTTTAAGCAGGATGAGGTTGATGTTTCTGAAAGGTTAGTTAAGTCTTCTGTTGTTATAAATGAACCTGTGAGATGGGTTAAATACGTAAATGTTTCTGATAATGTTATTAATCTGAACATTAATATTCCGTCTGATGCTCTTAATGTTAGTGTAAGGGATGTTAAAGAAAATAAAATTGTAAGTTCAGATAAAGTTAAGGTAAATGATTCTGGTGTTATTAAGGATTCGTTTGCGTTTGGAGCTGAGAAGAGGCTTATCCAGATTGAGAATATTGAAAATGAGTTAGAAGAGAAGAAAGTAGACATAATAATTGGAGAGCCAACATCTAAAGATGAGGTTGGTTCTATTAATAGGGAATTATTAGGTTTGCAGAATGAAAGGAACCAGTTAACTGGTTATGTTGTTGGTTCTAAAGGTAAGGGCTTGTTGACTAGATTTTTTGAATGGTTATCTAAAACTGAAATTACTGGTTATGTAGTTATGGAAGAATTATATTCTTCAGATTGTTCAATTGAAGTAGAACCAAAGAAACTAAAACTCATAGACAGCAGCTGTAATCCTATAAAGAAAGTTAAAGTTAAATTAAAGAAAGAAAATAATGGCAATATCAAAAATAAAAAAACAGGCGCTGATGGTATAGTTGATTTTAGTGATTACAGCGGGAAGAAAATTCCAAGCAAATTTGGAGTAACATATAAGGGTGCTACCTATATCACTGCTGATGGCAGTTATGATACTGGTGAGATCTTACAAACAAAGAAATATTCTCTTAAATTAGTTGATAGTTATTTAAATCCTATTAAAAAAGCAAGTGTAAAACTTAAGAAAGTTAATGGTAAAAATGCAGCTAGTGCAAAAACCAATAATTCAGGGGTTGCATCTTTTGAAGTTGTTCCAAATGCTCAGATGAAGTTTGAGATCAATTATAAAAAAGTAAAATATACTACTGATTTGATTAATGTGTCTGTGAATATGCAGGTAAATGTTCAAAAGATAGGTAAGGGGTATCTTGTTTTAACAGTTGAAGAAGAGATAATACCTGAAGAGGAATCAGTTGAGAATGAAACAGAAGAAACTGAGGAAGAGACAATTGAAGAAGTTGAAGCAATCAATATTGTAATTCCTAAAAGTATAATAGAAATAAATGAAACAATTGAAGAAGAAGTTCAGAATGAAACAGTTGAAGAGGCAGAGCAGGTAGAAGAAGTTGAGGAAGAAGTAACACCAGAAGAAGATATAATCGAAATAATAATAGAAGATATTGTTTCTGATGTTGAAATAGAATATTATACAGAAGCACCGTCTTCTGTTGAAGAGATTATTGATGATTTTAATAAAAAAATTACTATCAGCTCTGATATTAATTATACTGATATTTCAGCATTTAGTTATTTATCTCTAGAAACTGACAAAGTTAAATTATATTGGGTAAATGAAAGCAGATATATTAATTTTTCTTCTAACGATACAAATAATAATGGTTTAATTGATTATATTAGCTGGATTGTTCCTCATTTGAGCTCTCAATCTTATATTATAGAAGATAGTGGGAGCAATACTACCTTAGTGATATGGGATGAGACTGATGTAGGTAATAAGTTTGGAGATAAAGTTAGATATCCTAAGAATATAACATATTTCTTTGCTAATTATTCCAATAGAACAAGTGGAAAAACAATAAATGATAGTGGAGTGTTTTGTAATATTTCATTTATTGATTTAACTAGTAATATGACGTTTGATGTTACTAATAGACTTTATTCTTATAATAGAACATTTACTTATGCTGGGAATTATTCCTTTAATATAACGTGTGATGGTTCTGCTATTGGCTATTCTCTTTTGAATACTTCTGATAATGTTACTATAACCCAGCCGGTTGCTGGGTTTAGTGCAACTTCCTTATCAAATCCAGGCACATCTACTTCATTGGTGTGGGCAGATTATGATAATGATGAAGATTGGGATTTGGTTTATACTGGAACTTCAAATGAATATTTTTATAAAAATAATGATGGAATATTAACTTCTGATTCTGCTTATAGTTTTAACTCAATAAAAGATGGTAGTATGGGTTTTGCAGATGTAGATAATGATGGCGATCTTGATTTAGTAGCTATTGGAAATTCAGGAAGCAGAACATCTACTGTTTACTTGAATAATGGGAGTGCTTTTAATAGTTTTCAGAGTTTAACTGGTGTTGATTTAGCTTCATTAAATTTATTTGATTTAAACAAAGATGGCAAGATTGATATAACTCTTATGGGTAAAAGTCCATCACGTAAATTTTTATTTTATCAAAATAATGGAACTTTTTTTTCTGCTACATCTGGAACAGGATCAAATGTAGGATCTTTAAATACAATTGCAACTGACGATATAAGATATATATTAGCAACTGGACTTACTGGTGTAGCTGCATCAAGTGCTATTGCTAAAACTTATACTTTTGATAATTTTAATTTAGTTGAACAGCAAAATCTAAGTGTAAGATACTATAGTTCAACGGCAGTTGCGGATTTTGATAATGATGGTGATTTAGATCTTGTTATAGGTGGTTCTTACACAGCAGATGCAGTCTATTTAACAGATTACTCTAAATGGAATGGAACCGCATTTGATTGGAGTCAAAATTTAACTGGATTAAGAGATGGAAGTTTTAGTGTAGGGGACATAAATAATGATGGGAAAATTGATTTAATTACTGCTGGATTTAATGGAACTAATTTTGTAAAGGTATATCTAAATAATGGAAGTAGTTTAATTGATAAAGGAAACTATTCAATCAGTAGCATAAATAGTGGTGCAGCTAATGAAGGTTCAATTGCTCTCTTTGATTATGATAATGATGGTGACCTTGATTTAGCGGTTAGTGGTAATAATATTGCTGAAATTTATAATAATAATATTTCATTATCTACGTCTAATCAAGTTCCATCCTCACCTAATTCTACTATCACATTAATGGATGGAGATTGGTTAAATATAAGTTGGAATAATGGAACAGATGATCTAACTCCTGTATTGGGACTTTATTATAACATTAAAGTTGGAACAAAACCCGATTATAATGATGTTGTTTCTGGTAAATATGGTGGAAGTTCTAATCCTACACAAAGCTATTTAGGGAACATGATGCAGGCAAAGAAATATTCTGTTAATGTTACAGAAAATAGAACCTATTTCTGGCAGGTACAATCAATTGATACTGGTTTAAAATCTAGTAATTGGTCTTCAATACAACAATATGATCCATGTCCTGCTCCATCTGCTAGTGATTGGAATATTACTGTCAATTGTGTAAGGTATAATGAAACTATAATAATTGCAGAAGACAAAAATATTAATATCAAAAATAATGTAACATTAACTTTGATTGATTCTACTTTGTTGTTTAATCAAACATCAGATGGAAATTCTGGATTATATGTAATTGAAGGGGGGATAAATATAAGCAATTCCAATATAAGTTCTGTGAATAGTTATGACTATTCATTTTTTGTTTATAATAATTCAAATATTTCAATGATTGATTCTTATCTAAGTAATGTTGGATTTGCAAATAATTACATGCAGAGAGGTTTAGAGATAAATGGGACAATTGTTAGTTTTAGAAATAATATTCTGCAGGATAATTATATTGGAATAACTCTTTATTCAGATAATAATAAAATAATTGATTCAGTAGTGAATGGAACCTTTAGAGATGTATCTTCAGTAAATTCAGATAATAATACTTTATTGAATATTACATTTACAACAAAGAGTGTTTCTGGTTCTACTTTGAATGTAAGATATTATCTGGATGTTACAGTTACTGGGAATGGAAGTACTGTTTCAGGAGCGACTGTTGAAGGTTATAATTCAAGCAATGTATTGATTGATACTAAAACTTCTGGTGGCAATGGAATTGCTAAATTAGAATTAACTCAATATGTTGATAGTAATGGTGTGGAGAATAGTTATAATCCTTATACAATAACTATTACTTCGGATAGATATATAACTAAATCAGAAGCATTTACATTAAATGGAAATGGTGAAACAACTATTAATCTTACATTATCAGGAGAACCTTATTGGAGTGATTTTAAGAATTCATTAACAACTAATTTTACTAATATTAGTTCATGGTCTAACCTTGGAAATGTTACAATTGGAAATCCCAATAAAGGCCGTATTAACTTTACAGAGAATGTTACTGTTGCTGGTCTTAACTTAAGCGCAGCTATAACTATAAGTAATAATTTTATTTCTCTTGATTCTACATCATATACTGGACTGAATAAATCTGCTGTATTGAGTATTTATAATGTAAGTTATAACTTTACTCCAGTTATTTTAAGAGATAATGTAGTTTGTGATTCAACAATCTGCACAGGAATAACTTATACTAATTATAATAATTTAACATTTAATGTGACTGGGTTTACAAGTTATTCTTCTGCTTCTAATTCAAAACTAGCTGTTACATCTTCTAATAGGTATAATAATAAACTTTTAGTTAATGAAACAGTATGGTTTACTGCTAATTATACAAATAGAACTTCTGGAGTTTCAATTAATTATTCAGGTACAAATTGTTCTATACTATTTAATGATACAGCAGAGATAAATATGACGTTTAATGCATCAACATTAGTTTATGACTATAATAGAACCTTTAACTCTACAGGAGAATGGGATTATAATATTAGTTGCAAGGGTATTCTTGCAGGTTATGAAAACATTAATGCAACGACAGTTTTAACTACTTATTTGAATGTTACTTATTTGGCTTTGAATCAGAGTTTAGAAGGGATATCTTATGGGGCTTCTTTAGTTTTAGGAAATTTAAATAGTGATAATTATAGTGATATAATTATCTCAGGTGAAACTACAAGTAGTAGTTCTTCTGCAGTTACTTATTGGTATTCTAACAACGAATCTATTTTTAATTTAACTTATTCAGGATTGATTTACAATATTTCCAGATCGAGTATATCATTAAATGATTATGATAAAGATAGCGATTTGGATATTTTTATATCTGGTTATGATGGGCAATCATTAGAACCTAGATTTTTAATAATTAAAAATAATTAAATTAAAATTTATTTTTTAAATCAAGAAATAACCAAACTTAAATCTTCTTTACTATATAACCAATATCCTCTATCAGGATAAACATTATCATCATCTCCAGGAACAAACTTATAAGTTTGAGAATTCTCATCAAAGTAATAGATAGTTCCTTGTAGCCATCCTGCTGCTTGTGCTTCTTCTATTGTTTTTGTTTCTGTTCCTTTAATTACTTCTGCATCAAGCCAGTTATAAGCATTATCTTCTAAAGCACCGCCTACACTAGGGAATATTAATTCTAAGTTATCTTTAACAGCATATAACCAATATCCTTTGTTAACTGTTAAAGAATCTTCATCGCCTGGGATAAATTTGTAAACTTGTTCTCCTTCATCAAAGTAATAAATAGTTTCTTGTAACCATCCTGCTGCTTCTGCTTCAGAGATTGATTTTGTTGTAGTTCCATCACTAACCTTTGCGTCTGACCATAAGAATGGATTCTGTGAAAGATGACCGAACATATTCCAACCAGTTTTTAGAGATATTGTTCTATCTGCATCATTGGTTGTTGGTATGATTGGAATTGATAAAAGATTCCATCCTTGAGTAATTTCAACAGTATTAAAGCAACCTGGTCTTCCACCAGAAATGCATAAATCTAATATTTCTTGTTCTGATAAAACTCTGTTGTGAATTGTCATTTCATCTAATTTGCCACCAAAGTATTTACTGAATGTACCTTTGTAGAAAACACCCCAGTATTGTGAACCTGTACCTACAGGAGCATCTAATCCTCCCCAAGTACCAGAAATATGAGCAAAACGTTCTCCATCAACATACACTTTCCAATGGTTTCCAATTTCATCATATATCCAGGTAATATAATTCCATTGGTTGTCTATTGGCTCTGTTTTACTTATAGATCCCCACTGAAAGAAAGAACCAGGTCTATCTTTTGTAATACCAATATGATTATCTTCGTTACCTATATCAAATATTGATTCATAATTAGTTAAGCTATCACTTTGAACCCAGCCAGAGATAGTAAATGATTTTGTGTTTAATGCTCTGCTTATATCAATAAAGTCTCCATTACCGTCAAAGACAGCTGCACCATTGATTCCTTCTTCTGTATCGATATAAACATCACCATTAGGCACACCATCAAAACCATTTCCACTATAATCATTATAATCTGAATCAAATGGATAATATGCTATTGGATCTTGAGATAAGCAGATAAAATTTTCATCTATTGAACCATCACAATTATCATCAACTCCATTGCAAACTTCATCAGCACCAGGATGTATAGAAGCATTATCATCATCACAATCCACATCATCAGTATAACCATCCTCATCATTATCTACATTTATTACACTATGTACGCAACTACAAAGAAAACAAGTATCAACTGTATTTGGAATTGAATCATCACAATCTGCATCTGTTTCACAGATTGCACTACATTCTGAAATATCACATGTATTTGTTAAATCAACAGTACCTGTTGTGCATGAATCAGCACCTTCATCACATGTTGATGTAAATCCAGCAAAATAATCCCATGTAAATGGATTATTATCTGGGTCATTATCACATGTTTCTATTGTTGCTAAATCATTGCCTGAGCAGTCTACTACAGTTCCTGTCTGACAATCTAAAATTGCATCGCATGTTTCTGTACCGTCACAGAATAATGTATTGTCACAATTACCATCATTAACAGTATTAACAATAATATCATTTATTTCATCACAGCTATCATCTGTGCATCCCACACTATCATCAATTACAGGGGCAATCCCTGCCTGACAACCACTTACGCCTTCACAGGTTTCTTCACCATTACAAAATAAACTATCATCACAAAGTGCATCTCCTCCAGTATCGGGAGTAGTATCACAATTATCATCAATACCATTGCAAACTTCATCAGCACCAGGATGTATTGCATCATTATCATCATTACAATCATCAACTTCTAAACAATAAGTATCTTCATCAACATCAGTACAATCATCACATACATCTCCTATGCCGTCATCATCTGTATCATTTTGGTCTGGATTTGCATCATCAGGACAATTATCTATGTCATCTGCTATTCCGTCATCATCTGCGTCGGGAATCGAAGAAATTACAACACCAATATTTTCTAATGTTCCTGATGTTATATGTCCATCATAATCAAGATTGCCATAAGCAAGTTCTTTATTTGTAGGATTGAAGGTAAATGGTATGGTAATATATGTACCGGTATCAAGTTCATTAGGATTCCCATTTAAAGTCACCAAATCAGTATTTGAATCATAAACATAACTCCATCCACCTGGTGCTGTTAATGTCAATAAATCTGAAACAGTCCATTCAAATTGATTTCTTGTTTCTGAACCAACATTCTCAAGATATAGTTCACACGCTCCTGCACCTATATCATATTCCCAATAAGCATATATATCATCATTTGTAATCTCTCCTGGATTATCCACCGCAGAAACAATACCACAAACACTTAGAACTAGAGTTAAAACTAATAATATTAGAATTATTTGTTTTTTTATATAAACACTCCCCATGTTCTATGCCTTTGTAAGTTGTTATTTTATTTAAATATTTGTATATTTTAATATATGATTTTCTTTATTATGAATATAGATAGTATACCTTATATTTAAATGTTGTTATTTTATTTACTGTTTAGTGGTTAATTCATTGATTCTTTGTTTGTTGTTTTTTTCTGTTTTTATTACTTACTCAGTAAGAAATAAGAGAAATCTTTATATATTATTACTTACTGGATAAGATATATGGCAGTAGTAGATGCAGATATGTTAATTCGGAAGCTTCTTAAGATAAATGACCTTTCGAAAATACCTGAGCTGTCTGAGAAAGATATTCTAATTCCTTTATCTATATTAAAAGACAGAAATTTGGGCGCTTTGGAGAATATTGTTGTTTATTTAAGAGAACATTTGAATTTATCATATAGTGAGATTGCTAAATTAACAAATAGAGATAATAGGACAATCTGGGCAACGTATAATAAAGCTAAAAAGAAAAAATGAAGAAAACAATCATAATAACATTTGTTGCAATTTTAATAGCTAGCATTGTTTTTGCAGGGTTTACTCAGGATACAGATTTAAGTTTAACAGGCTTGCAATATTCTTCTCAGGCATGGGGCGATTATAATAATGATGGTGACTTTGATTTAGCTGTTTGTGGATCTCCTGGTGGATCAACTACTTTTAGTACCCTAATCTATAAATCAAATACCTCAGCTTCAGCTTCTGATATATTGACTCAAGTTAATTTTGGAATAATTGATGTTACAGAATGTAGTTTAAACTTTGGTCATTTAAATAATGACAGTTTTATTGATTTAATTGTAGCAGGACGTTATGGGTCAGACAGTGATAATTTCATTACATCTGTTTATATGAATAATAATGGCACGAATTTTACAAATATACAGAATTTAACAGGAATAAAATTTGGTAATACTATATTAGGAGATATTGATAATGACCATGATTTGGATTTAGTATCAATAGGTTGTATCAATGGAACAAGTGTACAATCTAATTGTAATAAAAAAAATGCTTCGATTTATACTAATCAAAATGGAAATTTAACATACAATTTAACATGGTCTCAGAATCTTACAGGAGTGTGGAAAGGTTCTATTGTATTTGGTGATTATGATAATGATGGTGATTTGGATTTAGGGTTATCTGGAACAACTGGGCAATCAGAGGCAAATGCAATAACAAAGATTTACATAAACAATGGAACAACATTTAATGAAGATGCAACAAATGTTTTGCCAGGAATATTTTGGGGAGCAATGGCATGGAATGATTTTGATAATGATTATGATCTCGATTTGATAATAACTGGAAGAAATACTTCTGGAGATAGAACAACAACAGTTTATAAGAGCGATACAAATGAAAACAATCCAAATACACAACCAGTTGCACCAACTCAGATTAATGCTATATATTCAACTTACCTTAATCTAACTTGGAATCAAGGTTCAGATACAGAAACACCTACAGATGGATTATATTACAATCTAAGGGCGGGTTCAAATGAAACATCAAATGACATAGTTTCAGGAGTATTTGGAGGTTCATCCAATCCAACTCAGGGTTATTTTGGCAATATGTTGCAGAATAACTTATCTTTACTTTATATTCCTCAAAGATGTACCTGGTATTCTGTACAGACAATAGATACTGGTTTTATGAAGTCAGCTTTTTCAACACCTCAGAACATTTCTTTTAATGAAACATGCGATTCTTATGATAATGATTGTGATGATGAGTATAATGGTACTGTTTATGTTTCAAAGATAGATGAAAGCTTTGATCAGGATAATGATGGTCATTTCCCATACAATTCAACTATTAATGGAACAAATTACAATTGTACAGGTTATGTAAATTATGATTGTGATGATTCTAATGCAAATTTATATCACGGAGCTTCTTGTACGAGGGCAGGTTATATTGGTGCAACTTGGACATGGAATTCAGATACATTGCAATGTGATTGTATAAATGGAATTCAAGAAACAGAGCAATATGGTGGGTCATCTTCACAGGCACAAACTGTAGAATCCGAATCTGATCCCGAAACAGAAGAAACAACAGACATAATCCAAAAACAGGAAGCAGGAACTACAGAAGAATTAGAAGAGATTATGGATTTTGAGGGGCTTATAGATGAAATATCTGCTACCAGGGTTGAACATACAAGAAAAGCATATGTAAGCAATGGAAGAACGCAGATTATCGAGAAAATAAAAAATATTGATTTGTTTAATCTTGATGATGTTAGGGTAACTTTAGAAATACCTAAAACAATAATAAAAAATACAGATGAAATTATACAAGTGACGAAATTTGAGATTATAGAATATGATCCTAAGGTCAAGTTCTATATAGGTGATATTGAACCTAGGGAAGAAAGAATAATTGAATACACATTAAAGAGAGAATTAACAGAAGAAGAACTAAAAGAAGTTTTGTTTAAGATAGAGTTAAAGGATGTAACCAATAGAGATGAAAGGGAAGAACTATTCAGAAAGACCCAGGAAGTAGTAGACATAACCACAACAGCAGAGGTTGATGAAGCTAAAGGAGAGACGGAATTCACTTTAGATATTGGATTGATTAATGATTCTATATTATATGATGCAAAGATCTATACTGAAATTCCAAAATGTTTAGTAGAAATTATAGAAGAAATCATGATTGAGTCTGATGTTGAATTTGATATTGTAAGCAAGGATCCTCTGATTGTGTGGCACTTTAAGAAATTAACAAAAGGAGACCAGTTAAAGTATATTATAAAATCCATAGCTGATGAAGACTGCTTGAATCAGGCAAAAACATATGCAATTGCAAAGCATATTGTTTTATTGGAAGCAGAGCTTTTATCACCGAGAGAGCAAATAGATAAAATATTGATTCCATTATTGGCAATACTTGCTGTTGTTGGAATGCTGTTCTTTTTATCACAATATACTCTAAAAAGAAAACATAATACTGATATTTTGAGCCATATAATAAAACATACAGATAAAAAGTATAAAAACGGATTTAAGGAAACGAAGATAGTTGATAAGTTAGTGCTTGATGGTTTTTCTCCAAAGCATGTTGAAGATGCTATTAATTATCACAAGAAAAATTCATTTATGAGATTTGTAAATGAACATATGTTTGGCGGAGAGGTTTTATTTTTAAGTATTTTAATCATATTAAATATACTGGATTTCTTTAAATTTTTGCCAGGAGATATGGAGTTTTTAAAGAAAATAATATCCTGGTCATTATTGAGTTATTTATTGTATGAAGTAAGTCCTATGAAAGTGCTGTTTGGGGATACCAAATTTAGAAAATTTCTGGATACTTCTTTATTATTATTATTCTTTTCATTAATATTCAAGTTGATTGTGGAGTTTGCAAAGAATGCATTTAATGAAGCAGGTTATTTTAGGCATATATTGCTTTTGATTGCAAAATACAGTATAGAAGTAACAAATATTTCCCTTTATGTTGGATTTATAGGGTTGATGCTTGTTTCTGTCTTTATCACTTTTTATATACCTATGGGCAAGCCCTCATTTTATTATGTGTTTACTTCGATATTTGGGAAACATCATATAGAAACTAAGAATGTGGTTTTGAGAAAAACAGCAAAATTCATTTCTGTTTATTTAATACTCTTGTTATTCTATATAACAATCTATAATTTTGTATTTGAATGGATTGCAATAGCTATTGATGCTTCTATATTTATGGTTGCTGTGATAATTACTTTGATAATGTTTATACGACGGGAATATCATCTGCTAATATACCATAAGATTAAGGGATTGTTTAAAGTAAAGGTAAGTGCAGGTGTTGAGAAGATTGTAAGCGTTGCTGATTCTTTTAATATAAAGTTTTTCCATCTACTTTCATATAAAAAATTCATATATCTGGCTGTAATTGGAATATTAATGCTTCATCTGATTACGGAAGCAGGAATTTTTGTAATTCCCTATGTTACTGGGGCTACAGATCCTACTTATTTCTCTGAATTAGGAGAGGGGCACATGCCTATACTGAATCTTATAGGGCCATTGCAGTCATTATTGCATAAAGAAGTAACCAGGAGCTTATTGTCAATTCAGATAGCGGGCCTTAATCTTCTAAATAGCATACCAATTATATTAATCTACCTGATGAATATATTTGCTGTTCTTTTCTTATTGATAAATCCCCTTATAATCTGGCTGCATATGTATAAAGAAAGACATCATCCTGCGCATAAGGTTAAGCCTATTAAATCCAAACTTTATGTTTTGTATCAGTTATTATTTGTTGTAAGTATTGCTGCTTTATTGTTTACTCCAATATTTAAGATAGGCTTTGCATCTAATAAAATATTTGGAGAAACAGAGGTTGGTAGTGATTTTGGATCAAGCATAAGGGGGATAGATATCCAGACAGGGCTTATAGAGAACTACAATCTTATATTATTTGTTATTGGGGTATCTGTTTTATTAGGGGCTGCCTATTTTATGTTTAGAAAAAAATATGCAAGGCAGATAACTGGTACTGTTAATACAATCAATCTCATATTAATCATAAGTTATCTGAGTATGTTCTATTTTGATATATATCGGTTCTTTGTAAGTACACTTACAGATTTATTTAATGCAAATATCTTCTTTTTTGTGCATTTTGCATTGTTTTTTGTTATGAGCTCTTTATTTTATATAATTGGAATATTATTACTGGCTTTAGAGTTGTTTGTAAGGGGAGAAATATATATTCCATTGTTTGTGATAAAAGTGATTAGGCCATTGTATAGGTGGATGGAGAGATTTTATCATCATCTGTTGCCTCACCATCATCTTCCCCATTTGATATTTTATGAGCATCATATTGAGCTTTCGCATGGTACGAAAGAAGAGCATTTGCATAAGCACATCAGTAAAATTATACATCATACGCATGATGATGAAAAATTGCTTCAGAGATTGGTGGAGAAAGGTGTTGAAAAGGGCAAGCATGAATTGTATTTTATTGAAGAACATTTATTGGAACATAACTGGCCAAGAGATATGGTTGTTAAGGCGATTAAAAAAGCCAAAAAAGATCCTCAACTTCGCAAGAAATTGCTGAAGATTAGAAAACACCATCATGATAGGATTATATTGAAAAAATTAGTTAAGCTTGTGCAGGAATGGTATGACAAAGGCCATTCTCTTGAACATATTATTATCCATGCAAAGAAAAGAGGATGGACAGAAGAAGATGTTAGAGAGATACTTCCTAAATTAAAATTAAAAAAGAAAGATAGGATTTTGTTTAAAGCATATAAGTTATAAGCTTATTTTTTTCTTTTTTTAGTTTTCTTTGCTTTTTTTATTTGCTTTACTTCTGTCTTTGTTTTTTTTCTACCAATATCCCTTTCAAATCTTGCCAGGTCACTTTCTTCTTTTTTTATGTCTTTTTCAAACCTGACTATATCTTTTTCTTCTGTTGAGATTAGTTTTCCTAGTTTTTTCAGTTCAAGCCATATAATCAGGAGGGCTGCTAAGTAAAAAACTCCAAATACAAATAACAGTTCCATTATTGGCAAGTCAATTCCAAATACATACATTATTACCACCTCTTTTATTTTTCTTTTACTATGTCTCTTATAATTCCTAATGAAAATAGGATAATAAAAATTAATGCTAAAGGTATGAATCTGCTTTCTTCTTTTATTCCTTTTCGATCTAACATGATTACGTTGCCTGTTATAGATGGTATTTCTCCTTTTTCTGTTTTTTCTTGGTCTATAGTTATATAATCAGTGAATTCTTCTATCTTCTTTCCTTCTTTGTACAGTTTTATATTAATTTCATATTCTCCCTCTTTTAACTGTTCTATATTGTATGTTCTTTCTATTGTATGTTGATCTTCTATATTGAAAGGACCGATATAATCAAGCAGTTTAGTGCTTTTTTTCTGGTTCAGATTGAATTCTATCTCTAAATTTTCTATTTCATTTCCTTCTTTGCTGCTGATTGCGAAGTTAATATCCAGATTATTGTCTTTTGCTCTTAATTCTATATCAAAGAAACCAATCTCATCTTCTGTTTTAGATAGGTCGATTCCGATTTTTCTTTCTATTCCGCATTCTTTTGTTGTTTCCGGCTCTTCTTCATAATTATAGCAGGTTCCTTTAATCTTGCATGTTCTTGTTTGTATTCTATCTATGCATTCACTCCATTCTGTGCAGTCCCATTCTGGAGTGCATATTGCTTTTGCTTTTGATGTGCTTGTTCTTGATGGGGGAATGAATGTACTAGTAACTTTACTTCCAAAGATACCAAAAGAACTGAATCTGCTTATATTACCCCATACATAATTTAAGTTTGTATTTACTCCTCCTGGATTTATAACATACCATAGGTTAGAGCTTGTATTGAATTTGTATAATCTTAAG